>OGUM01000921.1_pt1 | contig 23483 bp, 16 predicted proteins | sample 1553631 | NCBI WGS metagenome assembly OGUM01 (sample SAMEA2580228, study PRJEB22360) | human gut metagenome | biome: human gut; feature: human-associated habitat; material: faeces | place: Denmark | collected 2008/2010 | reverse complement strand
CCACCGTTCCGCCCAGTGCAAGGGGCTTTGTCTTGTCAGTATTGAACGTGGCGAGCATCGTCGTGAGGTCGCTGGTGAGCGTCACGGGCTGCGGGCTGTTGCCGCTGAAACGGATTTGCGCCGTCAGCCGCTGCGCCGTACCTGCCACGCCCAGGAGGCGCATCGTTGCCGACCATTTACCGGCATCCGCCCCGGAGGTGATCTTCGTGAACGTCAGTGCCACATTCGACGGAGTGCCGTATGTGCCGTTATCCATGTCGAGCGTGGCGGCGGCTCCCGAAAAGTAACCTTCAACGCCTTCTATCCGGTCGGTTGTGCCGCCCGTCGGTTCGATGACAAGCGTAAGCTGCCTCACCTGCTGCTGCATGGCGGCGGTCAGTTCGTACTCGGTGTCCTTTTCGATTACCGCATCCATAGCGCACGTGAACAGCCAGCCGGGAGATCACCTCCGCCCAACGCCCCCACGCCGTCCCAATTGCCGGAAGCAGCGGCAACGGTAGCGGTTGTGCCGCTTATCGAAACCTGCTCCGGCGTGTTATAGATATAGAAACGGTATGTGCCCGGTTCGAACAGGTGGTCTATGCGGTTTGTCGTGCCGTCGAGCGTGGTCGAGTAGTCGGCTGCCTGCACCGTGTAGGATGCAGGGATGTCAATGTCCGTGCCCCGCCGCGACCAGTCGGCGGTAAGGGTTACCGTGCCGTGGTCGGGATGCGGTGTGTTGTAGATCGGGTCTTTCACGTCGCAACTTACTGCCAGCAGTAGCGCGCACCCAAAGAATGGGATAATTGCTTTTGTTCTCATATCGATCGTTTTTTATTTGTTCTGTTTGGTTCCTACTATTGTCCACAAAAAGCTAATTCCGATCTGAGTGGGTCCCCAAAAGTTTTTGGCCTTATTTTTATCTTGAAAAACACGCACTCTGTCGATCATTCCATAACTATCATATTCCGAATGTGTATATCCCAGACCAATATTGAAATCGATCGAGAAATGATGGGAAAGGTGAAGTTGATAACCGACTGTAGCACCCCCACCCCACAGTTTGCCCTGATAGCCGGTATCCTTCGAGAAGAGGCTTCCCACGGGATACTTATATATATTGTATTCCCCGTAGCTGCCCGATGCGCCCACATAAAATCGTTTATCACGTAGCAGATACCAACGCACTTCCGGGTTCAGGAACCAGACCTTCTGTATCTTATCGCTGTTGCTTCCCCACCAGCCAAAGCTACCGTCTAACTTGATACCCATGTCGCGGTTCACCCGCCACTCCACACCGAGTGTAGGCAGCAGTATGGCATCATACAACATGTTCGTCCGCACAGCGAAGTAGTAAGGTTTTGAAGGCAGTATTCCATCAGGGGTAACTGCGTTTGTCGGTGAGGAGACAATCGCATCCGGCACTCCCCGGGGGAGTTGCGCGAAAGAATTTCCGGTTGCGGCAATACCCCAGACAAGGAGAGCCAACAGAATTTTTTGTAAATGTTTCATAGGTTCATATATTAGTTGTGTGTTAAATAAAATAAGTTATATCAATTCGCGGCGTGTGTGTCATGGGGTCAGTCATGCGTTCACCGGTCTCTTTGTTCTCGATGGTAGCTCTCACGGCTTCCGACAATTCCGCTTTGAGCACCTTTTCCATCATTTCTTTTTCTACACGTATCCGTTCCAGTTCCTTTACCAGACTATCTTGCTCACGGATACTTTTCGCCATATAATAATTGCATTTCTTTTCTATCTTCCGGCAATGCAGGAAGACGGATGTCACAATTACCAGCGAGCAAAAGGCAATTCCTAGAGAGATAAAGTTGATGTAATCATTCATGGGGCTCTGCTTTTTTTCTTGTTGCAAATTAGGTTAAATGCGGTCGAAAAAGTATTGCATTTTGTCCCTACTTTGTGGTGTTTTGTCATTTTCTGCTGTTTTACGGGCTTTCGGACATAGAAAAGAAGACTGCCTGACAGACTTCCTTTTAACCAGTTACCCCCTGTTACAATCATCTGTAGCAGGGGGTAACTTCATTTTTTAGGGCTTATCGGACAATCTTTCCGGTTCCGGTATGCTATTTCTTATTTTTTGGGGGATGAATTAGCCATTTTCCGGTATTCTGCCGGACTGATACCGTATTGTTTTCGGAACAAGCGGTAGAAAGTGCTCGGTATATTGAACCCGCAACTGAAAGCTACCGCTTCAATCGTAAATTCGGGATGGCTGTCGAGCATCCTGCGTGCTTCTTCTATTTTCAGGAAGCGCGTATATTCCATCGGTGACTTTCCTGTGACGGCTTTGACCGCTTCGGTCAGCGTATTTCTGTTAGTGCCGAGGGCGGATATTATATCGTCCCGGTTCATATCGGCATTAGACAAGTTTTCACCCGAAAGTAGATACTCCTGCAACCGCATAACCAGACTCTTTTGTTCGCTGCTAGGGGAAAGCGTATCCGTAGCTTTGGCAGTTTCAACTGCGTTCGCCAGCCGGTCCTGTTCTTTTATTCGTTCGTATAATTTATGGTTTTTGAGAGCAATAATCCGATTGTAATAGAAAGTAGCCGTGAGGAGCAGTGCCAGTACCAGGCAAATGCCAAGGGTAAAAAGGAAGTAATGGAGATTGCGTTCTTTCTCGGCGATATGTTTCTCCACTTCATATTGGGTGCGCAGTTCATCGAACCGGGCGTTTATCTCTACATCTTTTATAGTATCATTGGCGGCAATGATTGTATCGAACAGCGTGAATGCCTCGTCGAAACGCCCCATCCGGGTAAGTATCTCCATCTTTATCTTCCGTACGGCATTGAGGTCAAATTCTGATTCCTGCACTTCGACCGCTGCGCTGTCTATAGCGGCAAGTGCCTTGCGGTAATCTCCGCGTGACTGTAAAATCAGCGCCTTTGCCCGTGCCAATTCATATCTTGAGATATTGTTATTGACAATACCTTTCAACTTGGCGAGGTATTCTCCAGCTTTGTCATAGTCTTTGGTATCTATATAGGTATTCATCAATGCCACATAAAGATTTCCCCACGCTTCAGGCTGGGTTCTTCCGGCTGCTTTCTCAAACCGGGCGATGGCTTTTTCATATTCGGGCACGAGTTGTAATAGTTTGTCATATTGCCCTTGTGCCCGAAGTGAGCTACACAGGAATGCGTAAGCTTGTGTCAGGATATTGTCGTATCCCGAAACTTCCCATAATAAGCGGATGCATTCTCTGAAACAATCTTCTTCCTCTTTCCATCTATCCTGAACATTATAGGTGATAGCAGTGGCATAAAGTGCTGTTGCCATTCCCGCCTTATCCTTCCGTGCTTTGGCACGGTCGAACATTAGTTTTGCTTCTTCCGCCGCTTTTTTATAATCTCCTTTCAAGTTATAGGCAGTGATAAGTTGCATGTGTATCTGGTAATAGAGTTTCCATTGTTCATGCAGGATATAGAAATCAAGATAACCGGGTGCTTTTTGAATGATCTTGTCGTATTCATTCCTATTTATATGAGAGATGATGGTGTTTCCATACACCATCCCTTGCATTTTTACGTTTCCCTGTCTGATGGCCTCGGCTTCCGTCTGCCCGAACAGGGTCAGCAGTGTATCCATTTTCCGGTCATCGGCTATTTCAGACATATATAAATAGTATAGTCTGTTGTACGACCTCAGTTTGTCAGTTCCGTCGGATTGTTCGATAGCCCGGCGCAAAGAGTCTTTTTGCTGTTGGATGGTGTTTTGGGCTGAAACAGGCAGGGTAAAACAGAATTGGATTCCCCATAAAATCGCTATCAGATAAGATTTATACTTCATTGTTGTTGTGTGTTTACGTAAATTCTTGGCCTATAGTGCTCAAAAGTACAAAAAAATAGTATTGGACTATACAGATATTCCTCTAATTATTCGTGCATATACAAATGATTATGTAATTTTGTGACTGGAAATATGATAAATATCCACTGAAAATACTCAAAAACGGGGTTTAAAAAAGAAAAAGTACATAAAAAAAGCAGCTACACTATTTGTAACTGCTTGAATTTCAGTGGAGCGGTAAGCGAGACTCGAACTCGTGACCCTTAGCTTGGGAAGCTAATGCTCTACCAACTGAGCTACTACCGCATTACATATATCTTTCACAAAATGCCTTATGGAATGATGATGCAAAGGTAAACATAATTTTTATATCTCAAATAAAATTCCTCAAATTTTAGTAGAAGAAAAACTATATTAAAATCATTCATGAATTTCTGTTAGAGGCGAAAAATGAACGAATATGAGAAATCGTATATTCGGTTGTCATACAATTTAGAATATACAGACGGAACCAAGATGATTCGATAAAATCAGCAGGATTTCCGGTTAGGTATATTGCGAAATTAGGTATATTGGGACTATTTTCTGTTAATATATATAGTTCTTGTCTGTTTATGTTGTCAATAAGATGGCTAGATATTAATTGGTCAATTCAAATTGAAAGGATGGAAGTTTGTAGATATTAGTGGCATCTAGAACAAATCGGCTGTTTCACCTCCCGTTTTCAAGTTTCTTTTAAGGGAATAAGACGTTCCTCACCGACCAACATCTTGTTGGTTTAAAACCAAGGAAGTGCTCCTTTAAAACGAAATAGCTTAAATTACGTCCTTTTTCTGTATAGCCAGATAGTATATATACAAAAGTATATTGAATTTCTGCATATTATTGCATTATTTTATGCATTATTCCTGTTGTTTGATGAAATATGTACGAATCTGTTTTTGAATAAATATTAAAAATAGAACATGCCCCAAGATATGTTCTCTATTTGCCGGAGTGAACAAACCCATCCTCTCATCTGTTAGAAAGTCTCAATTTTAGATTTAACCTAACCAGCATGAAAAAAAATAAGATACTTTTTGTATTATGGGCTTTGTGTTTCTCCGTCATTCAGACAAATGCACAGACACCATTAAGTTTCGAAGAATCGTTGCATCTGCTCAATCAGGGAAATCAGAGTTTGAAGATAGCTGATAAAGGCATAGAGATTGCCAAAGCAGAACGTGACAAACTTAATGCTTTCTGGTATCCCACTTTGCAATCTACAGGTGCATTTGTACACATGTCCGAGAAGATTGAAGTGAAGCAGCCTTTGTCTCAGTTTACTGATCCGGCGAAGGACTTCGTTCATTCTATTATTCCGGATGATCAGATGATTTCGGCTATCCTGGATAAAATAGGAGCTAATACGCTTGTTTTTCCATTAACTCCGAGAAACTTGACAACTGTTGATTTGTCAGCAGAATGGGTACTCTTTTCCGGAGGAAAAAGATTTCGGGCAACAAATATTGGTCGGACAATGGTAGACTTGGCACGGGAGAATCGTGCACAGACTGCTGCCAATCAGCAAAACTTGTTGGCAGAAAGCTATTATGGTCTGCGATTGGCGCAACAGGTAGTAGCTGTACGTGAGGAAACCTATAGAGGTTTGCAAAAACATTATGAAAACGCACTGAAACTGGAAGCTGCCGGAATGATAGACAAGGCAGGACGGTTGTTTGCCCAAGTAAATATGGATGAAGCAAAACGGTCATTGGAAGCTGCACGAAAAGAAGAAACAGTGGTGCAGAGTGCCCTTAAGGCCTTGTTAAATAAAAAAGATACGGATGAGAACATCGTTCCTACCTCTCCCCTTTTCATGAATGATTCGTTGCCACCAAAAATGCTTTTTGATATGTCGGTGAACAGTGGAAACTATATGCTCAATCAGTTACAGTTGCAAGAGCATATTGCCAAACAGGAAGTGCGAATTGCCCAAAGTGGATACTTGCCGAATATAGCCCTTTTTGGAAAACAAACCCTCTATTCGCATGGTATCCAAAGCAATTTGCTACCGCGTACGATGGTAGGAATCGGTTTTACATGGAATCTTTTTGACGGATTGGACCGGGAGAAGAAAATCCGGCAATCAAAGCTAACTCAACAAACGCTGACTTTGGGAAAAATGAAAGCGCGTGATGATCTGGCTGTCGGAGTGGATAAGCTCTATACACAATTGGAGAAAGCTCAGGATAATGTGAAAGCGCTGAATGCGACCATCGAACTGAGTGAAGAACTGGTACGTATCCGAAAGAAATCTTTTACAGAAGGAATGGCGACCTCCACTGAAGTTATTGATGCTGAAACGATGCTTGCCACTGTGAAGGTAGCTCGTCTGGCAGCCTATTATGAATATGATGTGGCATTGATGAATCTTCTTTCACTCTGTGGCACACCGGAACAATTTGTAAACTATCAACCTAAACCGTAACGAACAATGAAACCAACTAGTAGAACCCTCTCTTGGGCATTTGTCATTATTATGCTGGCAGTCGGTATTTTTACTGCTGCAGGAGTAATATTGATGCACAAACAACCGCTCGTCCTGCAAGGGCAGACAGAAGCGACAGAAATCCGTATTAGCGGGAAACTTCCCGGACGTATTGATACCTTTTTAGTGCAGGAAGGTGACTGGGTGCGTCAGGGAGATACTCTCGTAGTGATCAATAGCCCCGAAATACATGCCAAGTATCAGCAAGTGAATGCATTGGAACAGGTAGCCGTACAGCAGAATAAGAAAATAGATGCTGGTACCCGCCGCCAGATTGTAGCTACCGCACTGCAATTATGGAACAAAACTAAAAGCGACCTGGCACTTGCCCAAACCACTTATAACCGTATCCTTACCTTATATAAAGATAGTGTGGTCACTTCCCAACGGAAAGATGAAGTGGAAGCTATGTATAAAGCAGCCGTTGCAGCCGAACGTGCAGCTTATGAGCAATATCAGATGGCAGTTGACGGTGCACAAAAAGAAGATAAAGAATCAGCAGCCAGTATGGTGAATGCTGCGAGAAGTACGGTTGATGAAGTCTCGGCACTATTGGTCGATGCCCGGTTGACAGCACCGGAAAACGGTCAGATAGCTACCATCTTCCCCAAACGCGGAGAATTAGTTGCACCGGGAACACCGATTATGAATCTGGTTATTATGGATGATATTCATGTAGTACTCAATGTACGTGAAGACTTGATGCCACAGTTTAAGATGGACGGGACCTTTGTTGCAGATGTACCTGCAATCGGTAAAAAAGGTCTTGAGTTTAAAATCTATTATATCAGCCCATTAGGAAGCTTTGCTACCTGGAAATCAACAAAACAGACCGGAAGTTATGACTTACGCACCTTCGAGATTCACGCCCGTCCTACGCAAAAAGTAGATGATTTGCGTCCCGGTATGTCTGTATTACTGACGCTAAATGAATGATAGAATGAGTTCATCACAAACATATTCTCCTTTTCATGCCGTGCTGCTCAGAGAGTGGCGGCGGATGACTTCACGACGGCTTTATTTCGGCGTGTGTATCATTTTGCCGTTATTTACCCTTTTTTTCATGGCAACCATCTTTGGTAACGGACAGATGGAAAATATTCCTGTCGGCATTGTCGATCAGGATAACACTGCTTCTTCGCGGGCAATCGTCCGAAACATATCTGCTGTGCCTACATTTAAAGTGACAAAGCACTTTGTAAATGAAGAAGCTGCCCGGAAGGCCGTGCAGAGAAAGGAAATTTATGGTTATCTCTCTATCCCTCCCAGATTCGAGCAGGATGCCATATCGGGAAAGAATGCGACTCTCTCCTATTATTATCATTATGCGTTGCTTTCGGTCGGTGGCGAATTGATGGCTGCTTTCGAAACCTCGCTGGCTCCTGTGTCGCTATCTCCCATTGTGATGAAAGCCGTTGCTCTTGGAGTGGACCAGAACCAGATTACTACATTCCTGTTGCCGGTACAAGCTAGCAACCACCCTATATATAATCCGAGTCTGGATTATTCGGTTTACCTAAGCCAGCCATTTTTTTTCGTTTTGTTCCAAATCTTGATTTTGCTGACTACTGTATATGCAGTGGGCATTGAAATTAAATTTCGTACAGCCGACGAATGGTTATCTGTCGCCAAAGGAAATATGGTGACAGCTGTTTTAGGGAAACTACTTCCTTATACGATTATTTATATCCTGATAGGGTGGCTGGCAAATTATGTCATGTTCGGTATTCTGCATATTCCGTTTCAAGGGAGTTGGGGATTGATGAGTATGCTGACAGCACTCTTTGTCGTGGCAACGCAGGCACTGGGATTATTCCTGTTTTCGCTATTTCCGGCTATCTCTCTGATCATAAGTATTGTTTCCATGGTCGGTTCGCTGGGAGCTACTTTATCCGGTGTTACTTTTCCGGTTCCTAATATGTATCCTTTGGTACGAGATGCTTCTTATCTTTTTCCTGTCCGGCATTTTACGGAAATAATACAAAACATACTCTACGGAGGTAGTGGTTTCATTCATCTTTGGCCATCGGCTGTGATACTATGTATCTTTCCGTTGCTGGCTTTTGCGCTACTTCCCCATTTGAAACGAGCCATAGAAAGTCATAAATATGAAAAAATTAAGTAAGTTACAACAGTTATCCTTCATCATCCGGCGTGAATATCTGGCTATCAGTACCAGCTATGCTGTTTTATTGGTACTGATGGGGGGAATCTTCGTGTACGGATTACTATATAATTATATGTATGCTCCCAATATCGTGACAGATGTTCCGGTTGCTGTAGTCGATAATTCCCATAGTGAGTTGAGCCGTAATTTTATCCGCTGGCTGGATGCTACCCCGCAAACGGAGATTTATGCTCAGGCTATGGATTATCATGAAGCGAAAGAATGGATGAGAAAAGGGAAAGTACAAGGTATTTTGTATCTTCCGCATGATTTTGAGGAACGGGTTTTTCGTGGAGATGAAGCTGTTTTTTCTTTGTATGCCACGACCGATGCTTTCCTGTATTTTGAAGCCTTGCAGGGGGCTTCTTCGCGCGTAATGCTAGCTGTCAATGATAAATATCGTTCGGACGGAGCGGTTTTTCTACCTCCTCAGGGATTATTGGCGGTAGCTATGGCACAACCGGTGAATGTGGAAGGAACTGCACTCTATAATTATACGGAAGGATATGGGTCTTATCTGATTCCGGCTGTTATGGTAATTATCATTTTTCAGACATTGTTGATGGTTATTGGTATGGTGACCGGAGAAGAGTATATGACCAGAGGGATTCTTGCCTATACTCCTTTCGGAAAAAGTTGGGCAGTTGCGATACGTATTGTGGCAGGGAAAACGTTTGTGTATTGTAGTCTGTATGCTGTTTTTTCCTTTTTCCTGTTAGGGTTGCTTCCTCATTTCTTTAGCATTCCCAATATTGGAAACGGATTGTATATTGTATTGATGATGATCCCTTACTTGCTGGCGACTTCTTTTCTGGGGCTGGCAGCCTCCCGATATTTCACTGATTCGGAAGCACCATTGCTTATGATTGCCTTTTTCTCGGTAGGACTGATTTTTCTTTCCGGTGTTTCCTATCCGATGGAGCTGATGCCTTGGTACTGGAAAGCTGCCCATTATATTTTTCCGGCAGCACCTGCCACACTTGCCTTTGTGCAACTGAACTCAATGGGGGCAAATATGGCGGATATCCGACCTGAATACATTACTTTATGGATTCAGGTGATTGTTTATTTCCTGCTAAGCATCTGGGTTTATAAAAGGAAACTCGGTTGACAGCTATACTTTTAGTTGCAGATTCTAAACAATTATTTCTCAAAACTATAATATTTCAGCCAACAAATAATTAACTATGGAAATAAAGTGAATTTTGTTGAACATTTTACTTGATTATCTCGTCCTTTTTTATTTATTTTGTTAACTATTATTTGGAGGTGGTCTATAGCACTACTTTAAATACAAATATCTATATGAGGAATATTATATTATTTTTATTTTTACTGCCGTTGATGGCGTATGGACAGACATACAAATATATTGGAGTAGAGGATGGTTTGAGTAATCGGAGAATATACAATATCCAGAAAGATCGTCAGGGATATATGTGGTTTCTCACTAGCGAAGGTATGGACCGATATAATGGTCATGATATAAGGCACTATAAATTAATTGAGGCAAACAGAGAATTAAATTCGGAGGTAAATCTCGGATGGTTGTATGCAGATAAAAAAGGTGGAATATGGGTAGTTGGGAAAAAAGGACGTATCTTCCGGTATGAAGAGAAATATGATCATTTCAAAATGGTTTATAAATTGCCGGAAGCCACAGACGTTATCAATTATGGCTATATGGATCATAACAGTACTATCTGGTTATGTAGTAAAGATTCTATTTTGTTGTATAATACGGAAACTACCCAAACGACACAGTTTCCCAATGTATTGGATGATGACATCACAGTAGTGGAACAAACAGATGATACTCATTTCTTTATAGCAACAGAAATGGGAGTCCGATACACCCAGCTTGATAAAGGAACTCTGCATATTATTCCTTTAGAAACACTTGATAATGTCTATACACAAATCAACGGGCTCTATTTCCACCGACAACTTCAAAGACTTTTTATTGGTACTTTTAGTGACGGTACCTTTGCTTATGATATGTCTACTCAAAAGATTATAAAATCAGATACAGCTTTGGGTGATGTGAGTATCACTCATATCCGACCGTTGAATCCAAAGGAATTATTGGTTGCGACAGAAGGAATGGGGGTACATAAAATTGATGTAAATACTTGTAAAACGTCTCCATATATTGTAGCCAACTACGAAAGCTATAATGAAATGAACGGAAATAACATCACGGATATTTATATTGATGAAGAAAAACGAATCTGGCTTGCTAATTATCCGGCAGGGGTTACGGTAGTCGATCCTCGTTATAAGAATTATCATTGGATAAAACATTCTATCGGTAATAAGCAGTCTATCGTCAACGATCAGGTGCATGCAGTCATTGAGGACAGTGAAGGTGATTTATGGTTTGGTACCAGTAATGGAATAAGTTTCTATAATTCCCGAACCGGTCAGTGGCATTCTTTTTTAAGTTCTTTCGACAAGCAGTTGAAAGATAAGAACCATATTTTCATTACTTTATGCGAAGTTTCTCCGGGCATTATCTGGGCAGGAGGCTTTACGTCCGGGATCTATAAGATTAACAAGAAGGCACTGTCTGTAGAGTACTTCTCTCCTTTTCTGTTAAGTTCTGCCAACATACGTCCGGACAAATACATCCGGGATATGATCAAAGATTCAAAAGGATATATATGGTCGGGAGGATATTATAATCTTAAATGTATCGATCCGATAAAGAATTCTGTTCGTCTGTATCCCGGAGTGAGCACTGTTACCGCTATTGAGGAAAAAGATACTCATTTTATTTGGGTAGGTACAGCTACGGGGCTTTTTCTGCTCGACCGGAATTCCGGTGAGTATGAGTATATATTAATGCCTGTGGAATCGACTTATATCAACACGCTTTATCAGGCGAATGACGGATTACTGTATATTGGAACAAACGGTTCGGGAGTACTTATATATAACCCGAAGAACAGAACTTTCGAACATTATTTTGCAGAAAATTCGGCACTTGTTTCAAATAGCATCTATACCATTCTGCCGGAAATGGACGGACAGATAATGATGAGTACGGAAAACGGAATCACCAGTTTTTCTGTGGAGAAGAGATCATTCCATAACTGGAGTCGGGAGCAGGGAATGATGTCTGCCTGTTTCAATGCAACTTCCGGTGTGTTGCGAAAAAACAAGAGTTTTGTTTTTGGAAGTGTTGATGGTGCTGTGGAATTTCCCGCAGGTATAAAGTTACCGGATTATGAGTATTCAAAAATGATATTCAGCGATTTTCATATTTCTTATCAGCCTATTTATCCCGGAGATAAAGATTCCCCTTTGGAAAAGGATATTGATAAGACAGACGTACTGACTTTAAAATATGGTCAGAATACTTTCTCATTTCGTGTTTCTTCCATCAATTATGATTTTCCTTCTCATTCCATATATTATTGGAGACTGGAGGGTTCTTCCTATAATGAATGGGTGCAGTTGAATGACAATAGTCTGATCCGTTTCACTAATTTGAGTCCCGGTAAATATAAACTTTATGTGCGCGCCATATCTAAAGAAGAACCTAGTATTGTTTTCGAAGAACGCCAGCTTGAAGTAATAGTGGCGCATCCTTTGTGGTTGAGCGGATGGGCTATATTTGCTTATATACTTTTGATTGTGTTTATATTCAGTATTGCCTTCCGGGTAATGATTCTGAAAAAGCAGAAAAAGATATCAGATGAAAAGACGCATTTCTTTATAAATACTGCCCATGATATCCGTACTCCGCTTACTTTAATAAAGGCTCCTCTGGAAGAATTTGTTGAAGAAGAGACATTGACAGAGATCGGTTCACAGCGTATAAATACAGCCTTGAGAAATGTAAACGCTCTTTTACGGTTGAGTACTAATTTAATCAACTTCGAACGGGCGGATGTCTATTCTTCCGAGCTACATATCTCTGAATATGAGCTTAATACGTATATGAATGAAATCTATAAAAGTTTTCGTTCGTATGCCAATATCAAGCATATTGATTTTACTTACAAGAGTGACTTTAATTATCTGAATGTATGGTTTGATAAAGATAAGATGGACTCCATCTTAAAGAATCTGATATCCAATGCGTTGAAATATACTCCTGAGAATGGAACGGTCAGTGTATATGTTTCTGAGACTAAAGATTCTTGGAAGCTGGAGGTCAGAGATACCGGCATCGGTATTCCGTCGAATGAACAGAGCAAATTATTCAAGATGCACTTCCGGGGTACGAATGCTATTAATGCAAAGATAACCGGTAGTGGAATCGGATTAAAGTTGGTGGGGAAATTAGTTCACCTCCATAGTGGCAAGATAAATATTGAGAGTGTCGAACAGCAGGGTACTACTATTACTGTTGTCTTCCCGAAGGGGAATAAACATTTCCATCATTCGAATCTGATAGAACCGGAGAAACCCCGCAGACAGGAAGCTGAATTGGATGCTCCGGTGATTTCCGAAACGCCTGTCATGGCAAACGACGAAGATCTGCAGCGTATTCTTATTGTCGAGGATAATGATGAATTACGTGCTTATCTGGTCAATTCACTATCGCCTATGTACAACGTACAGGCTTGCAGCAATGGTAAGGAAGCGTTGGTCATTGTAAAAGAATACCAGCCGGAGTTGATTCTTTCTGATATTATGATGCCGGAAATGCGGGGGGATGAATTGTGTACCACTATCAAGAATGATATTGAAACATCACATATTCCTGTTTTGTTACTCACAGCTTTGGGAGAAGAACAGAATGTTCTCGATGGTCTTCATATTGGTGCCGATGAATATATTGTAAAACCATTCAGTGTGAGAATCTTAAAAGCCAGTATTGCTAATTTATTGGCGAACCGGGCATTATTGCGTAGCAAATATGCTAATCTTGAAATTGATATAGAAGAAAAAACACCGTTGGCAAAATGTACAAATAGTCTCGACTGGCAATTTTTGTCGGATGTGAAGAAAAGCATCGAAGACAATATTGATAACCCCGCCTTTTCCGTTGATGTGCTTAAGGATTTGCACAATATGAGTCGTACCCGTTTCTATAACAAACTGAAAGCGCTAACAGGACTTCCTCCTCAGGAGTTTATTAAGAATATCCGTTTGAAGCGTGCTACGCAGTTATTGAAAGAAGGCGTGCATAATATTACTGAAATCTCAGAAATGTGCGGTTTCTCAGAAAGTAAATATTTCCGGCAAGTATTCAAGAAAGAATATAAGATGAGTCCGAGCCAATATGCCAAGGTAAATGGTGTTTCTTCCAGTATCATTGAAGATGATGCATCTCAGGAAGATTCGGAATGTTAGCTGCATATCAAGCATTTAATGAACAGATAACCTCCGAATACTTGCAGGCACATTCCGGGAATTCCAATACGGAAATCCTGAATGGCACTGTAGAAGCTTCCTATATAGATCCATTCTCCCACTGTTCCTGTTATCTGATAAAAATTAAAAGTTCAAATTAATACCACCCATAAATGTTGTTTTGGGCATAGGATAACCTGCATTTATCTCGTAACGTTGCACCAACAGATTTTCACCTTTCACGAAGATGTCGGCAAAACGACAGATTCGGTAACTTCCCCGCAGATTCCACAGAACAAAACTATCCTGTTGCTCAACACCTTTATTATTAATGATGACAGATGTATAAAGTCCCTTTATATATTGTATACTGGTTGATACGGTCCAATGTCCTTTGACATAATCTGCACCTGCATATAATTTATGTTCCGGAGCGGCAAGAACCGGATTTTCCATATGCAGCCAACTGTAGTTGGCATTCACGTTCCAGTGGGAGCTTAACCGATATCCGATGTTTGCTTCAACACCCCAATTCTCTATTTCTCCGGAATTGACATTTAGTGGAGGTGTCAGGCCATTGCTCATAATTACGTTATCACCATTGATATAGTACAGGTTCATTCCATAGAATAACGCTCCTTCCAATAATCGTTGAGAATAGGAAAGTTCATAGTTCACCAGTTTTTCCGGTTTCAGTTCCGGGTTTGCAGGAGCAAACATATACATTTCCCGGATAGTCGGATTGCGATATCCTTTGCTTACCATTGCTTTCAGTTCCGCATTCTCCGGAAGATGAAAGGCCAGCCCTCCTTGGGGTATCCATTCCGTACCTACATGTGAATGATGGTCTACACGAATGCCCGCATCCAGCGACAGCCAGCTATTTATATCCTGACGGAAGTCAACGTATCCCGCAAACTCGTCCATTTGCTTGTCTACGCCCGGTTTCCGTTCTCCGGTAGCAACTACCTTGTTCCATGATTCGCCACCGAAGTGCTGATAGTCAAAGCCTGCTGTCAGGCGATTGCCTGTGAAGAAAGTTGCACTCTGATACCAAGAGATGCCGAACATTTTATCTTTAGAATTGAAGTGCGATGCCTGTGGTTGTTCTCCTGTCTTATATCCATCGTTTATCTTATGTCGTCCCCAATTATAGAAAAAGCTTAAGGCACCTGCCGTTTTTTCGTAATTGTTCTCCAACGCAAATGAAGTCATACCACGAGTGATACGTGAGTCATTGTCGATAAGCGGAACTTGTACCGTCCCCGGATTGGAAGCATTGAAATGAGTTACATTCACATCCCCCCCCACAGTTTCCAGGAGTTGCTGAAGTCATAGCCTAACTTGGCATATCCTCCATATTGTTCGAACTCCATATCGGGACGATGACCGTCGGTACGGTTGTAAGAGCCGGTAACGATGCTGCTGAAGCGTTCTTTTTTTACTCGGTTGGAAAACTCTGTTTGTAACGTATTGTATGATTCATACCCAACTTGCATATTTGTGTTCACTCCCTCTTGCTGTTGTTTGCGAGTGACGATATTAATGACTCCGCCCATCGCATTCGAACCATAAAGTACCGAGGCAGGTCCTCGTAATATTTCCACCTTCTCTGTCATCATAGATTGATAGGCGTCCGCTATCGGATGTCCCATCAATCCCATATATTGAGGATGCCCGTCAATCAGGACCAATAAACCTGCCGTCGGGCTACCGCCGATACCACGCAGGCTCATACCATCTGCCGCACCTGTAGATACACCATATCCCATGATACCGCGGCTGGTAGTAAAGAATCCGGGGACTTGCTCTGTCAATAATGGCAAAAGTGAAGGTTCATATCTTTTCTCTATTTGTTGTCTGCCAACTACTGAAATGGTCATCGGAAGGTGACGTATATCTGTCTCATTACGTGTTCCGGTGACTACGACTTCATCAATGATATAGTTTCTTCTGAGTTGTGTAGTGTCTTTTCCGCTCTGAGCCATTCCGGAAGTAGATAGCAGGCTACTAAACAAAAACAGACATGTTGCAATTCTTTTCATATTCTATTCCGTATTTTTATTTCTTCTGTTATTTCCTGCCACTTCTTATTCTTTTGAGAAAGTTATGAATCAAAGGTAATATAGCTTCTGCAGATTTTTCTTCACTGCACATTGTTTCTACCGGACACCAGCCTGTATGGTCCCGATTCCAGATAAAAGGTACTTCCTGTATGAAACTGACCTTTATATCTGAATCCTGAAACAGTTCCAAAGCCTTTGAACTGATTATATCTGTATGGAGTTCCTTTATGCCACCCAAAATCATCAGGGCGGCAGCTCCCTTTCCTACCACTTTATCAGCAATCAACGCTCCTTTCAGGAAATCCGGTTCCTGTGTCAGCAAATCATACAAATCAGCCACTCCACGTTGAGTAAAAGTGCGTATGATATCTCCGTTGGCAATCGCGCAGGAATATCCTCCCGAGTGTAATAAGTCTATTAATTCTTCTATCATAAAGTTCCTTGTTTCAGTTGTTCTACAAATTGATCTATCCGATGCAGTTCTTTGGGTATATCGATATTTTGCGGACAATGCGGTACACATTGATTGCATCCGATACAATGACTTGCCTGCCGGAGTTTAGGTACACTACGGTCATATCCGATGAGGAAGGCACGACGGGCTTTGACATAATTCTCATCCTGCCTGTTTTTAGGCACATTACCTTCGTTGACACAACGGTTATAATGTAACAGTGTTGCCGGGATATCCAGTCCATACGGGCATGGCATGCAATATTTGCAGTCATTACAGGGAATAGTGGGGTATTTCAGCATTAACTGCGCCGTATCTTCCAGAAAATCCATTTCTTCATCAGTAAGCGGTTCCAACGGAGAATAGGTACGGAGATTATCTTGCAGATGTTCCATATAAGTCATACCGCTTAATACAGTCAGTATATCGGGGAACGACCCGGCAAAACGAAAGGCCCATGAAGCTACGCTACTTTCAGGTCTCCGTTGTTTGAGTCGTGCTACCAGGTTGTCATTCAACTTAGATAAGCGGCCTCCCAAAAGCGGCTCCATGATAATAGACGGGATACCTCTTTTGTGTAACTCTCCGTACAGATATTCGGCATCGGTATTTCGGGCATTTGTTTCTTTCGCATGCTTCCAGTCTACATAATTAAGCTGTATCTGCACAAAGTCCCATTTTATTTCATCATGCCGGGAAAGCAGATAATCATATACTTCAATATCACCATGATAGGAGAAGCCAAGATTCCGGATACGACCAGCCTCTCGCTCTTTGATCAGAAAGTCAAGCATTCCGTTGTCCAGATACCGCCCTTTGAGAGCATCCATTCCACCCATGCCGATGCCGTGAAGCAGCATATAGTCAATGTAGTCAACCTGAAGGTCTGCAAATGATTTATGATACATTTTAAGTGAAGCTTCACGCGACCATGTATCCGGAGAGAAATTGGACAGTTTGGTAGCTATGAAGTATTTGTCGCGTGGGTGACGGCTTAATGCAATGCCCGTTGATTTCTCCGAAAAACCTTGCACATATGCCGGAGATGTATCGAAGTAATTTACTCCGTGAGCGATAGCATAATCTATCAGTCCGTTCACGGCATCCTGGTCGATGACTTCACCATTACCATCGGGAGACGGTTTGAGTGGCCATCGCATACAGCCGTATCCTAAAAGTGAAACACGGTCGCCTGTAGTTGGAGAGGTGCGATATGTCATTTTATCGGTGGGTACCTCTCCTTCCGCTGTAACACTACTTGAAGAAGACGTTTTTCGGGGAGAACATCCGTATAATATGGCTGTTGATGTAGCCGCGCTGATACCCGCGATTTTTATGAAATCTCTTCTGTTTATGTCTTTTTTATTTTTTTCTTCCATAATCTTGTTCTGATTTAGATTATACAATTCTGTGCATCTGGTGCCCGGTCACATAAATGGCGCTGAAAGGCCGGGACGGACAAAGATTCTCACAAGCTCCGCAACCGATACACCGTTCGACGTTTACTACCGGAATTTTCAATGAATCCTCATTATCAGGATCGGAAGCTACCATTTGGATAGCCCCAACCGGACAATGACGGGCACAGTTGCCGCACTCCATTCCATCTGTCAGCGGTATACAGTTTTCTTTAATCCATACTGCATGTCCGATCTGAATAGCGGATTTTTCAGCGAGGCTGGTCAGATGGATAGCATCCGTAGGACATACTTCCGCACATTTTGCACATTCCGGACGGCAATAACCACGTTCGTAGGACATTTCCGGCTGCATTAAAGTAGCCAGATTACCGGAGGGCCGCAATACCTGATTGGGGCAGACGGAAACACATAACTGACATGCAGTACAATGCTGGGTAAAATTACGTGCATTCAATGAACCTGGAGGATAAATCGGATTTTCCCGATTGGGAATCTTCTTGTCTTCGATGGCTGCCAGACCTCCGTCTACTTTCTTTTCCTGTGCTTTCAGTACGGCAGTAGTCGCAACGACAGCAGATGCGGAAAGGAAACTACGGCGGGCATTGTTCACTTGTTCTGCGGTGACTGATTTAACCTGAACTGTTTCTGTTGTAGCCGATTCTTTTTTCGGAATTCGTCTTGTGTATCTGATAGCCCCTTGTTTGCATTTCCCTAAACAATCCATGCAAGCTACACAACGGCTATAATCAATTTCGTGAGCTTTTGTATTGATGCAGGATGCTTTACAATTACGTGCACACAGCCCGCAACCGTTACATTTAGACGTATCAATTACGGGTTTGAAGATTGAATATCGTGAGATAAATCCCAATATTGTGCCGACAGGACAAATCGTATTACAATAAGTACGTCCGTTCCGCCATGCCAGGATAAAAAGAACGACGAGAGTAATGATGGCAATGATCAGTGTTGAAAGACTTTTCATCCACACATCCACTTCGTAGAAAGCATAACTTTCTGCCCGTTCGGCAAAATATGCCATAAGATTATTACCCCATTGCCAGAATGGTGCCAACAGGCTGGAAGCCATACGCCCATAAGCACTATAAGGAGCCAATAGGATTACAAAAGTGTTCCATCCGGCAACTAAGGCAATGACAAACACGGTCAGCACTCCATATCGAAGCCATCTTAAAGCCGGAGAATAACGAAAACGATTCTTTTTCCGTTTGCCGGAAATCCACGAAACCGCATCTTGAAATACTCCTAACGGGCAAATGACCGAGCAGTAAATACGCCCGAACAATAACGTAAGTACAATAAGGAGTAGTACAACACCTATATTCAAGGCTAATACTGCCGGCAGAAACTGAATTTTCGCCAGCCATCCGAACCATGTGTGAAGCGTTCCCGTAAAATCAAGGAACAGTAAGGTAATAAGTGCAAAACACACGATTGCGGCTGTAAGTCTGATAGTACGCAGCATAAATTTATTAAATTATCAATTTATAGTAGTTATATCCCAATATTATTTTCAATATCCGAATCGAATTTTAGTCTTTTTATCGATGCAAATTTAAGCAGAGTGATTTGTTATCACACTATATAAATTACAGAAAGTTATACCAATATTACAGATTATGAAATTTTCAGAATCAGATAATTGCAGTTCTGACTGATATTTCTATTCTAATTTGACAATTTCTCCTATTTCCGGAATCAGTACATTCAGTGAATCATGGTTTCGCATATTCTCTGCGTTTTGCAAAGATTCATCCCAAGGATGTCTGGCTAATGCGTATTTTGAATGATGTACCGTAAGGATCTTCTTCGCATTTAGGTCTTTAGCTGCTTGTGACATTTGTTCCGGCATCATATGGATTAATTTCCATTCTTCATTATATTGGCCGTTTTCAAGAATTGCAAGATCGATGTTGGGGAAGCGTTCACCTATTTCCGCATAATGAGTATCATATCCTCCATCTCCACCGATATAAATATTCTGTGAAGGAGCTTGCAGTAAAAAAGAAGCCCATAACGACTGATTGGAAGAAAGACCGCGCCCGGAAAAGTGACGGGCGGGCAAACAGTAGACCTTGAAACCAGCTTCGAGACTTGAATCTTCGTCCCAATCAAGTTCCACAATCTGTTTTTTGTCGAATCCCCAATATTCAAAATGTTCGCCTACACCTAAAGGGCAAATGACAGTTCCGATTCTGTCTCTCAGTTTTTTTACAGTGTTATAATCCAGATGATCCCAATGGTCATGGCTAATGATCAGATAATCAATGTCCGGCATGTCTTCCAGTTTGTAAATGTCGGTGCCTTTAAAAGGTTTGTTGACGAAAGAAACAGGGGAAGCCATGCAAAATACCGGATCTACTAGTATTCGTTTTCCTCCTGTCTGAATCAGGTAAGATGAATGCCCGAACCATACCAGCATTTCTTTGTCCCGTCCGACTTGTCGGAGGTCTGTTTTTATTGCATTTACAGGTTGGTCGGGGCGCAGACCTTCTATCTTTCGGAAAAGAAATTCTAAAATACCTGCAAACCGCCCTCTGTCCGAGGTCATTAAAGTTGTTTCATGAAGGTTCTGGAACTCCCCGTTTCTATAGTTGGGAGATTGTTTTATTCTTTCCAGACGTTCGCCGCGGGGAGTTCTGCCAAAACTGGGCTGGTTGATAAAGACAAAGATTGTCACCACCAGCAATAGTGCTATACCTAATATACTTCCTATGATCATACGGATTCTAAATTTCTTGATGATACGCATATAATGAATGACTAATTTTATTTACGTAGCAAATATACAGGTATTTAGACAAGATGATGGTATATTACAGATTGTTATACCACAATTACCGAAAAAGGTTGAAGGATAAGCCTTCAACTGAATCCAGAGATAAGATATCCTATTGCCTAGAAATAAATCTTATAGCTTATATTAGGTATCATGCCGAGTCCGTCCTTCTTTTCTATTTCATTGGTTTTCTCATTATATTGGTAGAAGTGCATTCCGGTACGCATACCTACATTTAAGACTTTTACAGAGAATTCATGGGATACTACCTTTTTATTTATTCTGAAACTAAAGGAAACATCTCCATTAATAGACGGACTGAATCTTTCGCTGTATGCTTGAGTTTCATCAAAAACAATGTCGTGTTCGGCCTGACTTCTTTCTTTATTTACAGGCGTATATCGTCCTCCGCCTTGAAAATATAATCGTCCGTTAAGGCTTAATACATTTTGTTTAAGTTTGCCGACCATCCATTCTTTACCGGCAAGTAAATTCAGCAAATAACCTTTATCCAGCCTTGTATTTCGCCAAACGTTATCTCCTCCCCTATATTTCGATTTAAATAAAGAACCTGTAATCATATAGTAGAATCCATTCTTCATATACTGTTCCAGTGTTATGTCTATTCCGTAATTTCTGCCTTTCCCGGTGTTTACCAATATCCTGTCTAAGTAAAATTCCTCATAGTTAATGACTGAGAAAGAGGATTTTTCCTCTACCGGCACGTGAAATAGATACTGGAAATAAGGTTCTACCTTCAAATGCAGGTTTTGATTTATGTTCCAGTCATAAGTAAGTCCGAAATGATGTGCTCTGGAGAGATCCAGATATCGGTTTGACAGCTTCTTACCATTGACAACCTTTTCCACGTAATAATAATCCAGCTTTTCCCTACGGCTATGCAGACCATAAGCTAATGCTAAAGATTGTTTCGGATTTATTTTCCACTTCAAAGCCACCCGTGGTTCTATTGAAAAGTTATTGTTTAAAGTAAAATACTGAGCTGTAACTCCTAAGCTGGTTGTCAGATTATTATTCAAGTTGATAACCGAACTGCTATATGCCGAGATGGCGGTACTTTTTCCATTACCTTTTGAAATTTGTTCCATAGGTCTGTTCAAACCAAAATAACGACTGACCTGATAATCGAGATCATAGTTAAGCTGCGTGATGGTAACTCCTGTTCTATTGATATGTCGCGGACTGAATTTCATATTCAGATATGAATTAAAAATAAGATCCCACCTGCTGTTTCGGATATCTGCCACCGGAACTTGCTTGTCATCCGTTTGTTGATCGACCACTGTGTGATCTCTGGAATAGGTGGCAGATAAAGAAGAACGAATATACGTGTCTTCATTAACAGAATATTTGTGTACCAGTCCCCCCGACATTTTTTCAAGTTCATCTTTTCCCGACTGTCGGTCTGCCATCGTTTCCCATTCCAAGCGATCTTGTGGCTTTTCTCTATTTCTATCAATCAAGCCTAATCCCCAGATAGAAAAGGTACCGGCTCGGGAAGTAGGAAAGTTCAGTTTAAAGGCTAAATCCTGATATTTAAGATTCAAGTCATCGGCGGAAGCCAGAGATGTAGTCGAGAACCGGTAATTGACAAGGTAAGAACTACCTCTCTTTTTATTGATAGGCCCCTCTGAGGCTAAATCAATTCCCATCAGCCCGACTTGAAAAGCGTGTTCATACTTCTGATTATTTCCATTGCGCAGGTGCATATCGAAAACGCCGGATAGCGCATTGTTGTACTCGGCAGGGAAAGCTCCGTTGTAAAAGTCGGAGTTTCCAATCATTTGTGTGCTCAAAGCTGATAAGAACCCTCCTCCCAAACCTGCTAAATCGGCAAAATGTGTAGGATTAGGAATCTCAATGCCCTCCAGCCTCCATTGTGTGAATTGCGGGGAGTTTCCTCTGATGGCAATTGCATTGGTACCGATGTCTCCTGCTACTCCTGCAAAAGCTGCACTGAGTCGTGCCGGATCGTCAAATCCATTAGCAAATCGTCCCGCCTCTTCCATACTGATCATGCGTCCGCCTGTGATAGCTATCGGATTGATCGTCCGGTCTTTCTTTATTTCCGGTTTTATTTCTTGTTTTACATCTTCTTTTTTAGTTTTCTCTTTTTTTACTTCTTCTTTTTTATTATCTTTTATTCCAAACAATTCATTTACTGTAAGTGGTTTTTGAGGTTTATTTCTATATACTATATTATAATTTGAATTATTTCTTTCTACAAAACCAACTTCTTTTCTTTTTTGTTCTTGTTTCTTCTTTTCTTGTTCTTTTTTTTCATCAGAATCATTAATTATTACTTCTCTTCTTATAATTACTGGTGTTTCTGTTTTTTTCTCTTCTTTTACTTTTTCTGACTTATTTTTTTCTATTTCAGTTTTTGCCTTTTGTGATTTAAAATTAAATTTTTCTAATATTTTCTTTTCTTGTTCTTCATCTACAGAACTCAAATGACTAGTTACTTTTATTCCTATCTCATTTGCTTTTGCAACTACTTCCTTACTGGCTAATCCTAATTTTTTTGCTATTTCATGTATCTTTACTTTACCCAATAACGTCACCCCCATCAAATCTCTTAATTATCTCTTTTGAAAAGTTTATATCTGTAATCCCTATAATAGCTTTATTTTTCTTTCCAATTGATTTGCTAATTTCATCTATCGATCCAAATTCATAAATTGGTATCTTTTTACTTTCTGCAATTTGATTAAATTTTAATTTAGTTCTATCAGATGCATCCTTTGCTAAAATCATTAATTTGATTTTATTTTTATTTATATATTCTATACACGCATCAGTTCCAGAAATCACTTTTCCAGCTCTTGAACTAAGTCCTAATAATCCTAATAAATTTTCTTTATTTATCAATAATTACACCTCTTAAATTTTCATAGATTTCGTTATCAATTTTTTCTTCAAAAG
>OGUM01000912.1_pt1 | contig 23622 bp, 22 predicted proteins | sample 1553631 | NCBI WGS metagenome assembly OGUM01 (sample SAMEA2580228, study PRJEB22360) | human gut metagenome | biome: human gut; feature: human-associated habitat; material: faeces | place: Denmark | collected 2008/2010 | reverse complement strand
GATGGCCAGTTGCTCCACCTGATCCACCACTTCGCAACCGCCGTAATAACGCGCCCCCGGATACCCTTCGGCATATTTGTTAGTCAACACGGAACCCATCGCCTGCATAACCTGCTCGCTTACAAAGTTCTCGGAAGCGATCAACTCAATGCCTTTCAATTGGCGTTGGTGCTCCTTCTCGATAATGTCAAAAATGATGTTGTCTCTTTTCATTACCTCTTAAATTGGTTATTGCAATGATATGTTCCTCATTGAAAAGGAATCCTCGCGAATGTACTATATTATTTTAATACTATTTAAAAGATTCCGTTTAATTATTACAGATGCGCCGGAAACGGCTCCGCTTACCACTTGGTGAGAGTTACGTTTCTGAACTCAACCTCCTTACCCTCGCTCTGTAGCCCGATATGGCCTTCCTTCACCTTGTTGGTTCCGGTGTTCTGGTATACGCCGTTGATGTAAACGGTGATGACGCCGTCTTTCACGAAGATGTTCGCCTCGTTCCACTCTCCGGCGGGCTTCTCGCTGGACGGGTTCACGTTCTTTACGACAGGGAAGAAGGGACGTTCCTCTCCCGGGCGTTGCTGGTACTCGACAAGGTCGGAGCCTCCCAGCAGTACGAACAATCCGGCCCTCCCGGCTTGCAGATTACACTCGATCCCGTTCGGGAAGGGGTTCTTTAGGTCTGCGATATGCAGGAAGATGCCGCTGTTCGCGTTGGAATCCCCATTCGGCCAACGCCATTCCACGTGCAATTTATAGTCGCTGTATTTCTCCTTGGTGTACATATAGCCGAAAGGCTGGCCGGTGATGAAGATCTTACCGTAGCGTACGGAATAGACCTGATCGGCGGGGACGGAGTTTTTGTCGACTACGAAATTCCAGTTAGACAGGTCTTTCCCGTTGAACAGTTTCTCGGTCTTCTGTGCGTTCGCCCCATTGGAGAAACAGAAGAGGGAGGCGGCTAATACAGCCAAAGATAGCATTCTTTTTTTCATGGCATTAAACTCTATTTATAGTATGATTAATCAACGATTAGTTTGCGATAGCGTACCCGTTTCGGCTCGGCGTCGCCCAATGTCTTACGTTTGTATTCCTTGTACTCGGAATAGGTCCCTTCGTAGAAGACCACGTTGGAATCGCCCTCGAACGACAGGATATGCGTACAGATACGGTCCAAGAACCAACGGTCGTGAGAGACGACGACGGCGCAACCGGCGAAGTTCTCCAGACCCTCCTCCAAGGCACGTAGCGTGTTCACGTCGATATCGTTGGTCGGCTCGTCGAGCAGCAATACGTTAGCGTCCGCTTTCAGCGTCAGCGCCAGATGCAGGCGGTTACGCTCTCCTCCGGAGAGTACGCCGCATAGCTTCTCTTGATCCGCTCCCGCGAAATTGAATTTAGACAGGTAAGCCCGTGCGTTCACCTCCTTGCCGCCCATACGGATAAATTCCTGTCCGCCGGATACGACTTGGTAAACGGTCTTTTTCGGGTCTATATCCTTATGGGTCTGGTCGGCGTAACCTACTTGTACGGTCTCGCCCACCTCGAAGGTCCCCTTGTCGATGCTTTCCATGCCCATGATCATCTTAAATAAGGTAGTCTTACCGGCACCGTTCGGCCCGATGACTCCCACGATACCATTCGGGGGAAGCATGAAGTTCAAATCATCGAACAGCAATTTATCGCCGAACGCCTTCGCCACATGCTGTGCCTCGATCACCTTATTGCCCAAGCGAGGGCCGTTCGGGATGAAGATCTCCAGCTTAGCCTCACGCTCCTTCTGGTCCTCGTTCAAGAGGGCCTCGTACGAGTTCAGACGTGCCTTACCCTTGGCGTGACGGGCCTTCGGCGCCATATTGATCCATTCCAGCTCACGCTCCAAGGTCTTACGGCGCTTGCTGACTTGCTTCTCTTCTTGAGCCATACGCTTCGTCTTCTGGTCTAGCCAAGAGGAGTAATTACCCTTCCAAGGGATACCCTCGCCACGATCCAGCTCAAGGATCCATCCGGCTACGTGGTCTAGGAAGTAACGGTCGTGCGTGATGCAGATAACGGTACCGGCATATTGTTGCAGATGTTGCTCCAACCAGTCGATCGACTCGGCGTCCAAGTGGTTGGTCGGCTCATCCAACAGCAATACGTCCGGCTGCTGGAGCAGCAATCGGCAAAGGGCCACCCGACGACGCTCGCCTCCGGACAACGTATCCACCACCTGATCCTCCGGCGGACAACGCAAAGCGTCCATGGCACGTTCCAGACGGCTGTCGAGGTTCCATGCGTCCGTAGCGTCGATCTTGTCCTGCAACTCCGCCTGACGGTTGATCAAGGCATCCATCTTATCCGGATCTTCCAGCACCTCCGGATCGCCGAATCGCTCGTTCACCTCCTCATATTCTTTCAAGGTGTCCACGATCTCCTGCACGCCTTCCTGCACGATCTCCTTCACGGTCTTGCCCGGCTCCAACTTAGGGTCCTGCTCCAGATACCCTACGGAATACCCGGGGGAGAAGACCACCTCTCCTTGATAATCCTTATCGATACCGGCGATAATCTTCAGCAACGTAGATTTACCGGAACCATTCAATCCGATGATTCCGATCTTCGCCCCATAGAAAAAGGACAGATATATATTCTTTAAAACCTGTTTTTGAGGCGGAAAGATCTTGTTCACGCCTACCATCGAGAAAATAATCTTCTTATCGTCTGCCATATAATTTTTTGTGTGTTAATTGGTTCCTTAACTTAAAATAATGGTGTACAAATCTACGTAAATATCTTTTATTTTACAAATGAACAAAGATCATAGGTATCAGATATCTACCGATTGCCAAGTTTGGCGTGTGGAGATTACTCGGTTCAATTCTCTTGTGAAAGAAGCCGGTAGATATGCTATTCCTCGGAAGTTGAGCTTTAGCGTTATCATAAATGAGGGTAGGAGAGGTTGTGCGGCGTTGTGGTTAGGACTGTGCGACCATGTGGCTTTAGGTTGTGTGATCCTAACGATTTAGGATTGTGGTTCGTCTTCGTCTCGTGAAGATATGTAACTGGTTTATGCATGATGTAATACGTGATGTAAAGTGCTTATATCTTGTTTCTTGCATTTGCTCCCCATGAAAAAACTAAAATTTACCCCTCTTGAAATTTGTATAATAAAATAAAACCCCCTATCTTTGCACTCGCATTACAGAAGTAACGCACAGGATGATTCGCTAGCTCAGCTGGTAGAGCACAACACTTTTAATGTTGGGGTCCTGGGTTCGAGCCCCAGGCGGATCACATAAGAACAAAGCCAAACGGCGACAAAAAAGAGATAAGTCCTACAATATCAACGTATTGTAGGACTTTTTTTATTGTTTCAGTCTTGCCTGAAAGACAAAAAAGGGGCACGAAAAGACACTGTTGAGTATCCAAATCGTACCCCCTTCCCCAAAAAAACGATTAGGGGGTACGATTGTCGGAAATCACTATCCATGCAGAAGGTTTCAATCTCTGTATTGATTTTAGATATTATCATCTGAAACCTGTTTTACTGTGATTTTTTTATTAATGGTGTTTAAATTCAGTTGTTTACTCGAATACCTTTCTTTCATTTAAGAATAGCAAAGCAATACAAAAGTCATTCTGTAAAAGTAATTCAAAGTCCAAAACAGATACAGACACGATTTTTGTATATTTGCAGGATACAGATAACACCTGACAAGTATGAAAAAAGAAATCCTATATCAAGAAATAGCGAGAACTATTGCCTGTCAAATTAAGAAAGGCGTGTGGAAAGCTGGTGAGAAACTACCTTCTTTACGCACTATTAGCAATGAAAATGGTGTAAGTCTTAATACGGCAATTCAGGCATATTATGAATTGGAAAAAGACGGATTTATAATATCACGCCCAAAATCAGGGTATATTGTCAATTACAAACCCATACGCCTATCTGTTCCAGCGACAACACAACCGTCTGTAAAGCTTGAGAGCAAAGAGGTGGTAGATTTGATTGCTGACGTATACAGCTCGTTAGAAATAGGAGATAAATCGATCACTCGATTTTCATTAGGAATGCCCGAAGATATTTTATTACCAATTGCAAAACTTAATAAAGAACTTATAAGAGCTATGCAGGCACTTCCGGGTAATGGAACCCGGTATGATGAAACACAGGGAAATATGCGATTACGTAAATCTATAGCTCGTTTTACGTATAGTTGGAAGGGAAACTTGACAGAAGATGATATAGTGACAACTGCTGGAGTTACTAATGCGGTTGCTTTAGCTTTATCTGTAATTACTAAGGTAGGAGATACTATTGCGGTTGAAAGTCCGGTCTATTTTGGAATGTTACAATTAGCCAATAGTATGGGGTTGCGTATATTGGAATTACCTACCAATCCAGTAACAGGGATTGATCCAGATGCGCTGAAAAAAGTTTTACCACAAATTAAAGCTTGCCTGCTTATAAGCAACTTTAATAACCCATTGGGAAGTTGTATGCCTGATGAACATAAAAGGGTAGTTGTTGATATGCTGGCCGGATATGATATACCTTTGATCGAGGATGATTTATATGGTGATTTATTTTTTGGTAATTCACGTCCTAAGCCCTGCAAGGCTTTTGACAAGAAGGGGCTTGTTTTATGGTGTGGTGCGGTATCTAAAACATTAGCGCCGGGGTATCGGGTAGGATGGATTGCTCCCGGCAAATTTAAACATGCTATTATTCGCCAAAAGAATATTCACCTTATTTCTACGCCTGCGCTTAATCAAGAAGCGGTTGCCAATTTCATGGAGAATGACAGATACGAAAACCATTTACGTAAACTGCGACAAGAATTATACGCAAACAGTATTCATTTTGCCCATTCCATCATGGATTACTTCCCCGAGAATACAAAAATTGTTACTCCACAAGGAGGATTTATGCTTTGGGTGGAATTAGACAAACAGATTGATACAACAGAACTTTATTATCGGGCTATGCAGCGAAAAATAAGCATAGCCCCCGGACGTATGTTTACATTACAAGAGCAATATACCAATTGTATGCGTTTAAGCTATGGACAACGATGGACTCCACTTCTTGAAGAACGTTTAAAACAATTGGGGGATATAATTAAAAATCACTTTAACTGATGTATGTATTCTTTTAGTACTTCCCCTATTACTTGAAGTCCTTTCATGATTCTATCTTCTGGCATATTAGAGTAATTTATTCTAAAAGTATTTTCTTTGTGCTCAACAGGATAAAATGAACTGCCGGGTACAAAGGCTATTTTCTGTTCAATGCATTTTTGCAGGATGTCATGCGCTGAAATATTTTCGGGTAATTCAATCCAAGTAAATAACCCGCCTTGAGGATGAGTATATTTTATGTCATTAGGAAAATAGCGTTCAATACATTCTAAAGCTATATCTCTGCGTTTTCTGTAGACTTCTACTATTTTGCTAATATGCTCATCAATATCATATCGTTTTAGATATTCGGCAATAGTCATTTGAGCTATTGTGTTACACTGCAAATCAGTGCCCTGCTTAACTAACACATACTTGCGGATAATATCTTTATCACCTGCAATCCACCCAATCCGAAAGCCCGGACAAAAGATTTTAGAAAAACTACCAGTACATAAGATATTACCTACCTTATCAAAAGACTTTATAGAGGGTAAAGACTCTCCTTCAAACCTTAATTCTCCATAAGGGTTATCTTCAATAACAGGAATATCATATAAAGCAGATAGTTCAGCCAGTTTTTTTCGTCTTTCCAAACTCCATGTTTTTCCAGTGGGATTTTGAAAGGTTGGTATTACATATATTAGTTTTATATTTTGAGTATTATTCAGTACCTCTTCCAAAGTAGCCATATCCATGCCTTCTTCATCTGTTGGAATTTCAATGAAGCCACTCCCATATGATTTGAATGCGCTAATTGCTGCTAAATAGGTGGGGCTTTCACACAATACGATATCACCATCGTCCAGAAATACTTTTCCGGATAAATCTAATCCTTGTTGCGAACCGTGAGTTATAAGAATATTATCCTTATCAAACGATGTCCCTAAGCGTTCATTCATTCGTTTGGCAATCCATTCACGTAAAGGATAATACCCTTCAGTAGTCGTATATTGAAGAGCTTTTGCTCCTGCTTCTTGCAAAACGACCTGATTCATTTTGTTAATTTCATCTATGGGGAATAGCTCAGGGGCAGGTAGTCCACCAGCAAATGAAATAACATCTTCCCGTTCTGTAACTTTGAGTATTTCTCTTATTTCCGAAGCCTTTATATAAGACATTCTCTTGGCAAATTTCAACTTCATAATCATTAAATATATTTGAAAACTAAAATAATGCAAAGTAAAGCATAATAGATAAATGAGAACAGATACAATTTGCACAATATCAGCGGGTACAGATTTTCGGAACCAAGTATTATCCCGATTGTATCGCCTACCGAAAGAATCAAACGGACAGTTATCAATAGAAAGACAGGACTGATACTTGCGTCGACAGTTATTCTAGCCGAACCTCAATTAACCAAGCGTGAGAAAGAAATACTAATATTAATTCGGCAAGGTTTTCTGAGCAAAGAGATCGCTTATAAGCTAAATCTTAGTATTTATACGGTAAATAATCACCGAAAGAATATATTGGCAAAGCTAAATGTAGATAATGCGATCGAAGCTATCAATAAGGCGGAAAATTTCGGTATTCTCTATTGATTACGATATCCAATCCAAACCACTAGCTAATATTGATATGATTGCGGTTATATTTCATCCTCTGGGGCTGAATCCATTTGTGCGATGCGCTATGAGTGAATTATACAATCATTTTTCTGCGGAAAAAGTAGTGCGGGTATCGTATGTAAAGAATACCCGCACTTTCTATTTATTTTGAAAAACGTAATTTTATAGTTCAAGATTCACTTCATTCATATTGATTTCAAGAGAGCGCCGCTATACCTGTTCCTATCAAGTTTGCGTTATTCATATTGTTGATATGGATTTCGACATCCGCTAATGCGGATTCATTAAGGAGTTCTTGTAATTTCTCCAGAACAAGAATGTTATAGTTTTTATCTTTTCTATTCTCGCTCCAAAATAGACTGCCTTCGGCTACTAGACAGATTTTTTGTATATCTTTATTATATGATCTCAGTAACTGAATAAGGCCCAGTAGCGATGCGGCGACTAATTGTGCTGATCTGTTGTAGATCCAATGAGCTACATCTACATATACGTCCTTGTGAATATCCGGATAGTTCATGATAGCGGTCAATTTTTGGGCATCGAATTTATTCTCAAACTCATCCAAAGGGAAAGTTGCTTTCAATATATCGCCTAGATACATACCCGAAACCGCTTTCTCAAACCGCTGTTTTCCAAGGCTGCCTGAAATGGCGTCAACCGTATCATCGACTGTCGTGAGGAATGGAGGATGGAAGTTACCCGACTCTAGGTTGACAGGGACTAAGCCTTGTATATTATAGCTCGGATCTAATTTCTTTATTTTATCCGCCGGAATGAAAGTGGCCATGTTGGTGCCTGTTCCTACGATCAGACCGATATAGGCGCCATAGCTATTGTCGGTTAGGCCGGCAAACAAGCTGGCGATAGTATCGTTTAATACTTTAATACCTGTAAATTTGATTTTACAATGTTCGTTTAGGTAGTCGAGAAGTGGTTTGCCTACTAATTGCCCTACCATTTCTTTAATGTCGACTCCTTTTGTCCAACGTAACAATTTGGCGTCTCCACTGAGTACGGATTCTGCTGGATAAGAAAAACAATAGCCGATTGGCATTTCCTCATCCCGTTTTATCCCGACAATCATATCGGCTAATTCTTTAAATAGCTCCTCACGAGTATATCCCGGTGATTTCATGATCGACATGTCTTTTTTCCACCCATTGTTGGGATGGATGGTTGGTGATCCTTGTCCAAGATCGACGGTCGCTACTCTATAGTTGGTTCCTCCTAAATCGAGAACCAATGCTTTTCCATTAATATCAGAGGTTTTGGGAGAGATAAAAGTCGGTATGCATTGTATCTCCGCATTTTCATGTTTTAATCCCTCTTCAACCTTTTCCCGAAATGAACTGGCTATCTCTTTGAGTTGGTCATTTTCTAACCAGAAAATATTTTTCTCCATAAGATTGATTTTTTGATTTTGAAATATCCTTGTTAGTGAATAACAATTTAGAAAGGGATTTGACTATCCTTATTGGTTGATTAAGTTAAGGGGATAAATTTCGGATACTGTAAAATTTGTTGTGTTAAATTTAAATTTTGTATAAACAAAAGGGTGACGATGTCTGTTTAAAACACCAAACAGATGATTTTATTTATTAATCTAAATTAAGATATATGATACCGAAAGTGGAGATAGAAGCAGGCAAGGCGGATTTAATCCGTGAGATTTTAGGCGTTAATGATTTGCAGGACATTAACTTACTTGATGAGTACCGTGATATATTTATAAAATCACAAAAGTCTGTGTATGAGAATGAATCTGTTAATGATATTAATTGTACGGATTGAATTCTTTGATAGAGAGATTCCAACTTCTTTTATAGGATGAGGAAATGTTTATTCAATATATTGTTTACTAGTGTATTACAGTTTTATCGTAATTCTACCTTATGAAACTATAGTTTTTTTAGCAGAAAACTGTAGTTTCCCAAGGAGGGAACTACAGTTTCCATAGGAAGAAACTGCAGTTTCTTCCTATGGAAACCGGAGTGTCTTTTAGGCTCGGTTTGTGTAAACGATAAGGAAAATTTACTACTTATCATTTACGGCCTTCCCATATTCCTCATCACTTACCGGCTCAAGCCAAGTATTTTTGTTGGTTTGGGGATTGCATTCTACGGCGATATGCGAAAACCAACTGTCCGGTGAGGCGCCGTGCCAATGCTCTACGTTTGGTGCGATTTCGACAACATCCCCGGGTAGTAAACGACGGGCGCTTTTACCTCGTTCTTGATAATAACCCACACCACCTACGGCGATGAGTATCTGCCCTCCTGTATGCGTGTGCCAGTTGTTTCGGCAGTTAGGTTCAAACGTTACGTTAAACATTGGTACGTTTAAATCCTTATTGCTTGTTAATGGCGCTAGCCAAGACTTCCCCGAGAAATATTGTTCAAACCCGGTGTTTTCATTTCCTGTAGGGAATTCACTAATTTTTGGAATTTCAGTTTTCATTTCTTGTGCGTTTATATTGCCAATGGAGATTAATGTGATCAACATGGCAATGGTTATTTTCTTTATATTCATATTTGTTTTCTTGATTTTATCCATATCACAAAATTATTTAAGATATTCCATTGCTTTTGTATACCAATTACTGATAAGTGTAACAGAATTACTGATTTTACAATCTATAGAATCTTGAAGTTGATGGCTTTTAAATAAATATAGGGGAAATCTCAAATTGGCGAGATTGGACAATTGTCAGTCTGTTGGGATTATGTATTTTTGTCATCATAAGAATCTATAGGATGAAGCCTGATACGGAAAACATATATCAACGGAAAATCAATCAAGTAATTGATTATATCAATGCGAATTTGCATCTCCCTTTACGACTGGATATAATAGCCGGGCAAGTAAACGTGTCCGAGCGGCAGCTACTACGTATTATGAAAGGAGCCTTGAATGAGTCATTATATGCTTATGTGGCGAGGCAACGTGTAGAGCGAGCGGTTCTATATATGCATACGGAAGATATGAGTCTGGCAGATCTAGCGAGTCGGGTAGGCTATGATAACCCCCAATCTTTCTCGAAAGCGTTCAAGAAACAATTCAGCGTATCTCCGAAAGCTTATATGGATAAGTTGCGAGTACGTCTGAGAGAAGAGACCGAGAAGTGGAGTAATGCTTCGGTCGGGAAGGAGATTATTCCATCAGGGATGTTCGGTACGATTCGTTTGCAGAAAGGAAAATATGCGGTTTATACCTTAAAAGGTAGTTATGCGGGATTACAAGAACTATATAATACTATAAATATAGATTTCAATTATACCAAACGGCATGGAATGGCGTTTGAGGAATATGTGAGTTATTCGGAAGAGGATGACGATACGCAAGTGACAAAGATTTATATACCAATAAAATAAATTAGTATGGAAACAAAATTTTGCCAAAGCTGCGGTATGCCGCTGCAAAAGAATGAGGAGTTAGGAACGAACCATGACGGAAGCAAGAATGAGGAATATTGTTGCTATTGTTATAAGGACGGGGCCTTCACGATGGACTGTACGATGGATCAGATGATCGATCATTGTGCCCAGTTTGTCGATGAGTTCAATAAAGATGCGGACTTTCATTATACGAAAGAGGAGGCCGTAGCGAATATGAAATTATTTTTCCCGACATTGAAGCGCTGGGCGGTACAATAAGCCTCTATAAAAAGCGTCTATCTGCGCTTCGGCCTGCTGGATTAGTTTCACTGGAATGCGGGGCTTCTTCTCGAAAAAGTCCATTTCTATTTGAATGGTGTTTTTTTTAATGGAGCGGCTCCAATTACCTATTATCTTTCCGTTATACAAGATAACCGGGTAGAAGGTGCCGAATCGGTTGAACGCTTTTGGATGATGTTCTAGCGGCAATACGTCCGTACGGTTCTTGTAACTGATCAAGTATTCATCGAAGGCGGGGAGGAGACGCAGGACGGGCTCGCTCTCATTTTTTCCTTTCCATGATTGGTGGATGAAATATTCACGAGAATCGAACGTCTCGGTCATTAACTCCGTCTTGATCAGATTGATAGCGAGCCTACACTCGGTAGCGGTTAGCCCGGACCACCAAACAAAATCCTGTAACTGGGCAGGGGAGTGGCTTTGAAAATATCTGGATGCCAATCTCGCCAGAGCCTCTTCCCTGCAAAGTTCACGAGTAGGAGGGACACGTTCGTCCAATAAGGCGTAAGTCGTTTTCTTTCCTTTATCGATCCCGCTACAGACGATGCCTTCCACCTCACCCCATGTAAGGAAAAGGTTTACGTGATCTATGGTGGGCAAAATCCCGGATTTTTGCAATTCCGCCGTTACTTCTTGTTTGGTCAGGCTTTTGTATCCTTCCAGTATCTTTCCGATCTGATCTAGGCATCTTGTGAACAGCGTTTTTTCTATCTTCCCGAAATGTCCCTTGGCGTACGACATAACGGCAGCCTTGATACGCTCGGAAGATAGCATAAGCATCCAACGGATATCCTCGGCGGCCACGAAATGCCAAGTAGGACGCATCACATGGGTACGTAGAATATCACCTTTGTACAAAGCCTCATTTACCGTTTCAAGGGAAGAGGATCTCAAGCGAATACCGATCGCCCATTTGGCCATCTCATACTCCTGCGCCTGGATAGCGCCCATCCAAGAGACCAACTCTTTCGGGGACTCGAATCGGGGTTGTTCCAATTGTTGGCTAGCTACTCGTATATGTGTTATCATAATATATGAATATAAACGCAAATGTACGAAATAAAGCGTTAAACATCCCATAATCTTGAAGATATACTCATTCTTTTTGTACCTTCACGCTAGAAACAATTAGTGAAATTTATGACGATAGCGTATTTAAATGTGGCTACAGACCGGCAACACTTGGATATTCAAAGGGAAGAGATCTCTTCTTTTGCCGCGGCCAAAGATATCCATGTGGATAAATGGGTCATGGAAGTATCCGGAGAGAAAGCGAAACAGCCGGGACCAAAGTTAAAACTTGTTCTCGAACGCTTGAAGAAAGGGGATGCCTTGATCGTATCGGATATTACCCGTTTGTGTCTTACCTTATATGAGTTGATGGGGATACTTACCGTTTGCATGGAGAAGGACGTGACGGTCTATTGTATAAACGACCGTTATATATTCGATGACCGGATGGATCGCCAATTGATGATTAATGTCTTCAAGCAAGTAGACGAGATTGATCACAGTCTGGTTTCCATACGTACAAAAGACGCCTTGGAACAGGTGAAAAGTACGGGAAAGCGGTTGGGACGTCCTAAAGGCTCGGAATCCAAGTTGTTCTTCTTAGACGCCCATAAGGGGGAGATCATGAACATGTTGGAGCGGGGAGAATCGGTAGGATCGATTTGCGAGCATTTCAACGTCTCTAAGAATACTTTTTATAAGTATAGGAAGAAATTCTTCAGATCGTAAGGATTGGTTTTAATACCAATCCTTTCGTTTCATATATAGCCAAGTCAATACTCCGGTAGCTATCATGACGGCCCAAGCGATGAAATAACCGTAACGCCAATCCAATTCCGGCATTATCTTGAAGTTCATACCCCATACGCCCACCAAGAATGTCAAAGGGATGAAAAGGGTGGAGACAATCGTCAGCCGTTTCATGATGGCGTTCATCCTAAGATCGTTATTGGATATATAAAGATCGACAAGGGAAGAGGTGATTTCCCGGCAGCTTTCCGTTGTTTGGATAACGAATTGGAGTTGGTCTTGCAGGTCATTATAGATCGGTAGGATATCCGGGGTGATAATCCCGTTCTCTGTTCGTAATAGTTTTGAGAATTGATCTTTCAGCGGTAGGCTATTCTTACGGATAATCATGTACTCATGGCGGTGTTGTTGGATTAGGGAACCCATATTACCCTGATCGTTCTTAGGATCGAGCAAAGTCTCTTCTATATCCTCTAGTATCTCTTCTACCTTTGAGGCGGATTCTACTAGATTCGCTATGATGGTGTTTAGAAGGAAAGCGAGCAGCAATCCACTGCCTTTTTTCCGGATGTTCAGCATGTTGGATAGTAGCGCTTTATGAGCGGCCTCGAATACGGGGTTGTTGCTTTCCGTAAAAGTGATAACCGTATTGTTAGCTACCAGTATGCTGATGTGCTCAGACCGCATCTCGTTATTGACATCGTAATAGCAGGAGTTTAATACGATAAGCATTCGTCCTTTGTATTCCTCTACCTTGACCACGTGTTGGGGAGTCAAGATATCCTTAGCGTCCAGATTATGCAGTCCGAAATCTTTTACGATACGGGTAATGGCATCCGCATTGGTCAATCCGCTAACCTCGAACCAATTGATCTGATTCGAGTCGGTTAGTTTGCTGAAAGAGGTGTCGGTTATCCGCACCTCTTTCGTATGCAAAGATTGTTCGTTGTATTGAGTGAGACGGATGCCGGTTGCTGTCTCATGTTCGCCGGCGTAATAATACTTGTCCGATAAATGCCGGTTGGATATATGTCTTCTCCTGTGTGTATATTCATTCCGTCTCATAATAAGGATCTCTTTTTAATCAAACTCAACAACGGTGATACCGGCGCCTCCGAACTGCACATGCTCGTCTTGAAAGCGACGGACACCGGGAACCGTGCGCAGATAATCCCGGATTAGCTGACGTAAGATACCCGTACCGGTTCCATGTAAGATGCGAACCTTGCCTGCCCCGACTTGAATGGCGTCGTCGATAAAATAAGTCACGCTTTGCAATGCCTCATCGCCCCTCATTCCTCTCACATCGATTTCTTGCTTAAAGTTTATCTTCTTCTCATGCATATTGTCAGTGGTCTGGGAGCTGACGAACGTGCTTTTCTGGATTTCCCGTTTGATCTGGCCTTTGCTTACCTTTTCCAACTGCTCCAGCTTAACCGTGCTTTTGATCATCCCGAATGCTACTACGGCCTGCTTTCCTTGTAGTTCCATAACGGTTCCGGCGGAAACCTGCCCTTTAAGGCGTACATTGTCGCCGACCTCTATCACCTCTTTATTAAATATCGGCTGGGCCGTCACTTTTTGTTTCTGTTTCTTCCGTTCGTTCCGTTCCTTGAGCTTCGCCATCTTGCGTGCGATCTTATCGTCTTCTTCTTCGGTCGCCATGACGGAGTTCTTGAACTCTTCCAAGGCTTTGCGGGCCAGTTTGGTCTGTTCTTTTTCCGCTTGGGCCTCCTTGATCTCACGGACGGTATTCTCGATCTTGGCGTTAGCCTCCGCTAGAATACGTTGGGCCTCGGCCTTTGCCTCCCGGATGATCTCTTTCCGTTGCTTGTTTACGGCTTCCAAGTCTTGTTCATAACGGGAAGTGACATCTTCCAGTTTTTTCTCCTGCTGACGGATATTCTGCCGTTTGCTTTCCCAGTACCGTTTATCGCGTACGATATCTTGCAGGTATTTGTCCATATTGATATAATCCGCTCCGACGTTCGCGGAAGCGTCGGCTATTACGTCCTCGGGCAGACCGATCTTGCGTGCGATCTCTACGGCGAACGAGCTACCCGGGTTTCCGATAGAAAGCTTGAACAAGGGCTGCATCAAATGGCGGTCGTACAACATGGCACCGTTTACGATACCCTCCGTATCCTCGGCGAAATGCTTCAAATTCTGGTAGTGGGTCGTGATTACCCCAAAGCTATGATTCCGGTTGAAGCGATCCAATAAAGCCTCGGCGATAGCGCCGCCAATCTGGGGTTCCGTACCGCTACCGAACTCATCGATTAGGATAATGGTCCGCTCGTTACAATTCTTCACGAAATACTTCATGTTGGTAAGGTGGGAACTGTAGGTACTTAAATCATTCTCGATGCTTTGCTCATCGCCTATATCGATGAATATATGCTCGAAGATCCCGGTTCTTGATCGCTCATGCAAAGGAATCAATAAACCACATTGCAACATGTATTGAAGTAATCCGACCGTTTTCAGGCAAACGGATTTACCACCGGCGTTCGGACCGGATATGATCAAGATCCGTTTTCCCTCGGTCAGCTCGATATCGAGGGGAACTACCTGCTTGCCCTGTTTCTGTAAAGACAGGAATAAGAGCGGATGCACGGCACGTACCCAATCCATTTGTCGCTTATCCTCCACGATCGGCTTGATCGCCTTGACTTGCTCCGCGAATAACGCTTTCGCACGAATGAAGTCAATGTCGGCAAGAAACTCGTAAGATTGTAGGATATCCGGAGCTAAAGGACGGATCACGTTCGTGAATTCCGTCAGTATCTTAATGATTTCCCGGCGTTCTTCCCCTTCCAGTTTCCGGATGCGGTTATTCGCTTCCACGACCACCTCCGGCTCTATAAAGACCGTCTTGCCACTGGCGGACTCATCATGTACGATACCTTTTATCTTTCGTTTGAAGGCCGGGGCTACCGGGATCATCAAACGACCGTCGCGCATGGTCGGTGTCACGTCCTTATCGACAACCCCGTCCGATTGTGCCGCACGGAGGATGGATTGCAGGCTGCGGGAAATACCGCTCATCGTGATCGTCATTTCCCTGCGGATTTGCGATAGGGTGGAGGAAGCACTGTCCTTGACCTTGCCGAATTTATCGAGGATACTATCGATCTTTCCAATCAATTGGGGGAAGACAAAGATATCTCCCGCCAATTCAGTCAAGGCCGGATACTTGATTTCCTCATCGTCCATAGGCTTGAAGAAGCGTACGATGTCATTGATCGTTTGCAAGGAACGTTTGAGGTCGAACAACTCCCGTTCATCCAGCCAAGTACCTTCCGGCCGAATCCGTTTCAAGGAATAGCGCACGTCGAAGAAATAACTGGCGGGGAATTCCGTGTCTCCGTGTAGGATACGGATAAACTCATCGGTTTGTTCCAATCGCTTGGATACGACCTCGAAATCGGCGGAGAATCCCATCTCCGCTACCCGCTCTTCCCCGAGCGGGCTTAAACATTTTTCTGTGATTAAGTGACGGATCTTATCAAAGCCCGTCTTTTGTTCAAAATTTTGTGGATATATCACGTGTTTGTAAAATCTTTATTTGATCTCTACCGTCACTTCAGAGCGAATGGTAGGACGGATAATTACTTCTAATTTTGTCTTGCCACGCTTTATATTAAATGTACAGGCGTTGTTGCCGGACGGATTAATATAAGGGGCGAAATAGTATAAATAAGAGAACGCCGGCAAGTAATCGGAGCTTTGCGACGCATCCGCTATTTGGGGATATTTGAATACGTCCCAGAACATGCAATACTTGAAACCGTTCGCGTCCGTAAACATCGTCTTCGGATCACGATATTGCATCGTGTTCGTGATAAAGCGCTTGTAGGCGGATGAGAACTCCTCTGCCGAATGATCCATCTTATGGCGGCCGATCTTTTCTATAATGTCACGAGGACGGATGCCTGCCGCATAAGCGGGAGAGTTACGATCTACGTCAACCACTTGATCCAATTTGTCGATATCGTAGCTGATCCCCGTATAATTATAGGTCTTCTTGCTCACCTTGAACGGTACGTTACGTCCGTATTTCGTGTATGGGTATTGCATACACATCAACGGGACATGCACCCGGGCGTATTCGTCCAAACGATAAGAGTCTTCCAGCAACTCGTTCGCCTCACATTCCCAGAGTACACGTCCGGGGATATCTTTTTGATCGATGATACGGATACCGAATTGCAACAGATATTCGGCTTCCGCTTCGGCGGCGGCGTAATTCAAGAACGGGAATTTCTCCATCTTACTGTGCGAGAAGTTGTACCGGTAAGTCGGTTCTTTTTCTACCAATACTTTATTCGCTCCCAGATAGTTCGGGTTCTTATCGAAAAAATAGAAAGTCTGTATCAATAAATCCGGCTTCGCGATATCAACCGTAAGTCCTTTTTTGGTCAACTCGTTCTCGATGCATTCGTTGATGACCGTTTCCAGTTTACGGTTATTCTCGTCGATGGTCGAGAAGGCGAATGTCTTGAAGTTACCGAAATCTACGCCGTCGGATGTGACAGTAGTCTTGAACGGGCATACGAATTCTTGCTCATTGGTTGTCTCCAAGCTATACATCGCATAGGCGGATGCCAGCTGGTCTTCCGTGATGGCGTTACTTTTCTTGCAGTCCTTCTTTACCAATACTTGTTTAGAAGGAGAGGAAAGGTTGCTGATAGTCAATAGGACATCGTTTCTTCCGGCGGGATTCAGCAGTTGAGGGATCTCATCGACAGATATTTCCGTCACAGGTACACCGTTGATCTCCTCGATCACGTCGTATTTCTTAATACCTGCTTGCTCGGCGGATGAATAAGGGATGACGCTTTTAATGACCGGCTTGTTGTTTCCCCAGTTTTTGCTCTGGCTGATATCGTATGTGAAGCCTAGTCGGCAGATGGATGTATTCCTGTTTTGGGCGGAAACCGTACAGACCGCCAATACTAATAGTAACGTTGATAAAATCACACTTCTCATCATATTCTGGAATTTTATTTACTCTAAAAATACCTGTTTCGTTTAAAACATAGGCAAAGGTAAAGATATTTTTGATGTGGTGGAATAGTTGGCAATATATTTGCTGCTGTAATAGTGTATGAACTTGATATGGATGCTGTGTATATACTTTTTAAGGGTATTTATGTGGTACCGTATTTCGCTTACAATTAGTTAGTAATGAAAAAAATCAGATAGATTATGAGCAAGATGAATCCAAATGAGAAAAAAGAAAACGCTTCAAAAAACGAAAACGTGAATAATGAGGAAGCGACAAATTTGCAGGAAGAACAGTCAAATGCGGCAGATGAAACTGCCGGCTCTGACAATGTGTCGGGCGAGGTGGAAGCCTTGCAAAAGAAATATAACGAATTGAACGATTCCCACCTGCGCTTGATGGCGGAGTTTGACAATTACCGTAAACGTACGATGCGTGAGAAGGCCGATTTGATCAAGACTGGCGGCGAGGGTGCGTTAAAGAACCTTCTTCCTATTATCGACGATTTCGAGCGTGCTTTGCAGAATGTCCGCACGGCTGAGGATGTAGAGGCCGTTAAAGAAGGCGTGGACTTGATTTTCGGTAAGTTCATGGGCTATCTGTCTCAGCAGGGCGTGAAGCCGATCGAGGCCATAGGTAAGCCGTTCAACACGGAGGAGTTTGAGGCTATCGCTACGATTCCCGCTCCGGAACCGGACATGAAGGGCAAGGTATTGGATTGCGTACAAACTGGATATACCTTATTTGACAAGGTAATACGTCACGCTAAAGTAGTAGTGGGAGAATAATCGGAAAATCGGCAAATAACAAATACAAGGATGGCTAAAAGGGATTACTATGAAGTGCTGGGCGTTGAGAAGAATGCATCGGCGGATGAGATAAAGAAAGCGTACCGTAAGAAGGCGATACAATTCCACCCGGATAAGAACCCGGGCGATAAGCAAGCGGAGGAGAACTTTAAGGAGGCGGCAGAGGCATACGACGTGTTGAGCGATCCGCAAAAGCGTCAGCGTTATGACCAATTCGGCCATGCGGGTGTCGGCGGGGCTTCACAAGGTGGCGGCTTCGGTGGTGGTATGTCCATGGAGGATATCTTCTCCCAGTTCGGTGACATCTTTGGTGGACATTTTGGCGGTTTTGGTGGCTTCGGTGGTTTCGGCGGTTCTCGTGGAGGACGCCGGGTGAACCGTGGATCGGACTTGCGTGTGAAGGTGAAGCTGAACCTGAAAGAGATCGCTAACGGCGTGGAAAAGAAGATCAAGGTGAAGAAGTATGTGCCTTGTTCGCATTGTCACGGTAGCGGGGCGGAAGGCTCGGAGGGTGTGAAGACGTGTGATACGTGTAAAGGTAGCGGTGTCGTTACCCGTATCGCCAACACGATCCTTGGGCAGATGCAGACGCAGACGACTTGTCCTACTTGTGGTGGCGAGGGCAAGATCGTTGTCAAGAAATGTACGGAGTGTAACGGTGAGGGCGTCGTTCGCGACGATGAGATTATCACGATCAATATCCCTGCCGGTGTAGCCGAGGGCATGCAGCTTTCCATGAATGGTAAAGGCAACGCCGCACGACATGGTGGAATCAACGGCGACTTATTGATCCTTATCGAGGAGGAACCGCATCCGGAGTTGATTCGTGATGAGAACGATCTGTTATACAACCTGCTATTGAGTGTTCCGCAAGCAGCCTTGGGAGCCACGGTAGAGGTCCCGACCATCGACGGAAAGGCGAAATTGAAGATCGAGCCGGGTACACAGCCGGGTAAGGTGCTTCGTTTGCGTAATAAAGGACTTCCTTCCATCAATAGTTATGGTACGGGCGATTTGTTGGTGAACGTGAGTGTATATATCCCCGAGACTTTGTCGTCTACGGAGAAAGAGACGCTGAACGGATTGGAGAATTCACCGAACTTCCAGCCTAATAAGACGATGAAAGAGAAAATCTTCAGTAAGTTTAAGCACTTCTTTGATTAACGAATAGGAAAGACTATAGTGTTCGTGTGAGAACACTATAGTATTCGTGGATAAACACAGTAGTGTTTGGAAATGAATACTATAGTGTTTATCGCCGGAATACGGTAGTCTTTTTTCATAAGTCCTAAAATGAGTATCCTATGAGAATATATACCCGTGGAGGAGATAAAGGAAAAACCGGCATACATGGCGGTGAGCGTGTCGATAAGGATGACATCCGTATCGAGGCGAATGGGACGTTGGATGAGTTGAACGCCGAGATCGGCATTGTCCGTACGTTGCTGCCTCCCGATCATGAATGGCAGGTGTTGCTGGGTAGGATACAGCGTGAGATGATGGCCGTGATGTCTCATGTGGCGACACCATCGGCGATCCGTGATCAGAATCCGAACCCGCTTCCCGATGATTTGACCGTCTTTTGTGAGTCCCATATCGATGATCTATCCGCCCAGATGGAGGATAACGGGTATTTTATCCTTCCGGGAGGCACACCTGTTTCGGCGCACCTCCAATTGGCCCGTACGATCACCCGCAGGGCCGAACGCCGCTTGTGGACATTGAATCGGAAAGACCCGGTTCCTGCCGGGATCATGGCGTTCGTGAATCGTTTATCGGATCTGTTCTTTACGATGGCACGTTATGACATGTTTCGTCAAGGGAACGCCGAGGAACGTTGGCAATCCTTCCTGTATAAGCGGAAAAATAAATCCTAGAGGGCGATATCTTGCCATTTGCCTTTCACGAGCTCACGGGTGGACTTGAAGCCAGCTTGCTTCAGCAACTTGAAAGCCTCCTTGCGACCGTCGTTCACCAAATCCGGATAATGGCAATCGGAGTTCACCATGACAGGGATATTCATTTCCCGCATCCGTGATAGGTATTCCACACGGGGGTAAAGCTCTTTTTTCTTGGTCCAGTTCTTGGTGTTGACCTCTACCATCAATCCTTTCTCCTGAACCAGATCCAGACAAGCCTCAAAAGGCTTCCGATACCAATCCTCCTCAAAATTGAAGATCTCGTACTTCTGTCCGTTCATATAGATCTTGTCCATATGCCCGACGATATCGATGCCTCCGGCCTCTATCATTTTCATCGTGGTATCGAAGAAACGCTTGACAAGCAACCGGACATCTCCCCCGAAATGCCGCTCCACGGAGTGGGCGTATTCCCTGAATGAGCCGTCTATACAGACCATGTTCTCTTCGACCAGACGCTCTGATACGGGCAGGAAATGGATGGAACCGATCCGGTAGTCCAAAGGCAACTCTTGGAAATAGGGGATCGAGGCGTTATAGGTCTCGTCCAGATAATCAATCTCCAGACCGGCATATATTTCTAGTTGATCGCTGTATTTCTGTTTTAGTCGTTTTATCTCTTGCAGATACTCCGGCATATCGTCTTTAGACATATTCCAGAAGGTCTCGAACGGAAGCGGCGAGTGGGAGGAAAAACCGTACGCACGGAACCCGTGTGTTATGGCGAATCTCACGAAATCCTCCGGAATACTTCTTCCATCACAAAAAGTACAATGACTATGGTAGTTACTGAGTTGCATGATTGTTCTTAGTGATTAAAAAGCCACATCCAGATCATCTTGCCCGGATGTGGCCTTGTATGATGAATGAGAGAGGTGTTATTTGATAACGCCTAGCTCTTTTCCTACCTTGATAAACGCAGCGATAGCCTTGTCCAGATGCTCAGTCTCGTGGCCGGCGGACAATTGTACACGGATACGAGCTTGTCCCTTCGGTACTACCGGGTAATAAAAACCGGTTACGTAAATACCCTCTTCCTGCATCTTGGCGGCGAAATCTTGAGACAACTTAGCGTCGTACAACATAACAGCGCAGATAGCGGATTGAGTCGGCTTGATATCGAAACCGGCAGCCAGCATCTTGTCGCGGAAGTAACTTACGTTATTCATTAATTTCGTATGTAAAGCGTCGCTTTCCTTCAACATCTTGAACATCTCCAAGCTTGCGCCTACGATGGCCGGAGCCACGGAGTTAGAGAACAAGTAGGGGCGAGAACGCTGGCGTAACATATCGATAATCTCCTTCTTTCCGGTCGTGAAGCCACCCATGGCACCACCGAACGCCTTACCCAGCGTACCCGTGAAGATATCTACACGTCCGTAAACATCAAACTGCTCGGCTACGCCATGACCCGTCGGGCCTACGACACCGGCAGAGTGAGACTCGTCCACCATAACCAATGCGTCATATTTCTCGGCAAGCTCGCAAATCTTGTCCATCGGAGCGACATTGCCGTCCATCGAGAAGACTCCGTCGGTAACGATTACCCGGAACCGCTGGGCCTGCGCCTCTTGTAGGCAACGCTCCAAGTCCGCCATATCGGCGTTAGCGTAGCGATAACGTTTAGCCTTGCATAAACGAACACCGTCGATGATAGAGGCGTGGTTCAAGGCATCCGATATGATAGCGTCTTCCTCGCCAAACAACGGCTCGAACAAACCACCGTTAGCGTCGAAACATGCGGCGTAAAGGATCGTGTCCTCAGTCTTGAAATAGTCGGAGATGGCTGCTTCCAATTGCTTGTGCAAATCCTGCGTTCCACAGATGAAACGAACGGACGACATACCATAACCGTGTGTATCCATGGCTTCTTTCGCGGCCTTGATCAGTCGTTGGTTATCGGACAGGCCAAGATAGTTGTTGGCGCAGAAGTTTAAAACATCACTTCCGGCATTTACTTTGATGTCGGCTCTCTGCGGCGTAGTAATGATACGCTCGTTCTTGTATAAACCAGCGGCTTTGATGCCTTCAAGTTCATTTGTCAAGAATTCTTTAAGTTTTCCGTACATAAAAACTTCGTTTTTTATTAGTATTTAGATGTGAGTAGTAGCTTCGTTGTCAAAGCGACAGACAAAGGTCTGTTTTTTTTTTGAATTTTAATACTAAAAAAGAGAAGAAATTCATGTCTAAACTGTTTTATTCTCTATACCTTTGCCGACGGAAAAAAACTTAAATCTCATTAAACGCGATGAAGAATGTATTAGTAATTGGTTCTACCGGTCAGATCGGATCAGAGTTAACCATGAAATTAAGAAGTATCTACGGTGGGAACATAGTAGCGGGTTATATCCCGGGTGCGGAACCTAAAGGCGAGTTGTTAGAATCGGGACCTTCCGCTATCGTGGATATCACGAACGAGCAGCAGATCGCTGAGACGGTATCAAAATATAATATTGATACGATCTACAACTTGGCGGCTCTTTTGTCGGCTGTAGCAGAGGCTAAACCTCAGTTGGCGTGGAAGATCGGAATGGGGGGCTTGTTCAATGTGCTTGAGGTGGCCCGTGAGATGCACTGCGCCGTATTTACGCCGAGCTCTATTGGCGTTTTCGGTAACAATACCCCGAAAGACAAGACTCCTCAAGATACGATCCGTAATCCTCGTACGATGTACGGCGTGACGAAGGTCTCCGGTGAGTTGTTAAGCGATTATTATAATATCCGTTTCGGCGTGGACACACGTTCGGTTCGGTTCCCCGGATTGATCTCTTATGTGACACCTCCGGGTGGTGGTACGACGGATTACGCTGTCGATATTTACTATTCGGCCGCTAAGGGCGAGAAATTCGTTTGCCCGATCGCAGCCGGTACTTTCATGGATATGATGTACATGCCGGACGGCTTGCGTGCCGCTATCGAGATTATGGAGGCGGATTCTACGAAGTTCGTTCATCGCAACTCTTTCAACATTGCGTCGATGAGTTTCGATCCGGAGATCATCTTTAATAATATCAAGAAATATATGCCGGACTTCCAAATGGAGTATGAGGTAGATCCTTTGCGTCAGGCTATAGCCGAGTCGTGGCCGAACTCCTTGGATGACACTTGCGCCCGCCAAGAGTGGGGCTGGAAGCCGGAGTATGATTTGGATGCCATGACAAAAGACATGTTAGCTAAATTGAAAGAACGTTTCAATAAATAAGAGTGATGTTGTAGCCATGATTGTTTGTGGATAGAGGGGCCGGGGTATCATCGGGGGGATGATCCCCGGCCTTGTTTTTTAACGCTGCTATTTCAATAAATCCGGCCGGAGGCGTGCCGTACGCTCTTGTGCTTGTTGCAAGCGCCATTCTTCGATCTTGCGCTGGTGCCCGGATAATAGTACCTCGGGTACTTTCCAGCCTTTGTAATCGGCGGGACGTGTATAAACAGGCGGGGCCAGTAAGTCATCTTGGAAGGAGTCGGAGAGGGCGCTTTGCTCGTCGCCGATCGCTCCCGGTATCAAGCGTACCACGGCGTCGGTTATGATAGCGGCGGCCAGCTCTCCTCCGGTAAGGACATAGTCTCCTACGGATATCTCTTTCGTTATCAAATGCTCACGGATACGATAGTCGATCCCTTTATAGTGCCCGCATAGGATAATCATATTATTTAGTAAAGACATGCTGTTGGCCATGGGCTGGTTGAGTGTCTCGCCATCCGGAGAGG
>OGUM01000905.1_pt1 | contig 23710 bp, 28 predicted proteins | sample 1553631 | NCBI WGS metagenome assembly OGUM01 (sample SAMEA2580228, study PRJEB22360) | human gut metagenome | biome: human gut; feature: human-associated habitat; material: faeces | place: Denmark | collected 2008/2010 | reverse complement strand
TGAACCAAGAAATAGACAATAACCTTCTGGCGGAATGCTTGAAGGCTGCAATGAAAGAAAAGATGCTAAATAAAGACTGGGAAGTAAAGTTATGGGCTTGTTCTCGGTATAATGCACTAATCTGGGCTAAAAATGTAAAATAATAAATTTAAATCATTAACTTTGTGCTACATGTCAAGTGGCATGTAGCTAATCTGACGAAAAGACATGGGATTATCAATAAAACAGGAAAAATTTTGTAATTACTATATCGAGTGCGGAAACGCATCCGAGGCATATCGCCGTGCATATTCTTGCTCTAATATGAAAGATGAATCGATTAATGTTAAGGCTTTTGAATTGTTAAACAACGGTAAGATTACGGTAAGGGTAAAAGAACTTCAAGAAGAACTCAAGAAGAAATCGGATATTACAAAAGAAGAGGTTTTAAATATGCTTAGGAGTTTTATGTATGCTGATATACGTAATTTCCTTACTATAAAAGATGGAAATGTTACTTTCAAAGATAGCGAAGACTGGACAGATGAAATGGCGATGCAGGTCGAAAGTGTAAAGCAGGGGAAAGATGGCATTGAAATAAAACTGAATGGGCGTACATGGACTATCCAACGAATTTGCAAAATGCTTGGATTTGATTCTCCGCAAGATGTCAATGTGAACATGATATCTCCTATGACTAAAGAAGAAGCCAAACGAATCATAGAGGACTTATGACAAGAGAAGGATATGATTACATACGGGCGTTTTGCTTGTCAGGGACGTTAAACTATACTAGATACTTTTTTAAGGCAAGATTTGGTCGTAAATTTGTAGTAAACGACCATCACGTAAAGATATGCCAGGCTCTTGATGATGTGATTGACGGAAAGATAAAAAAGCTAATAATAAATATAGCTCCCAGATATTCCAAGACAGAATTAGTAGTAAAAAATTTCATCTCATATGGGCTTGCAATCAATCCATCTGCAAAATTCCTTCATTTATCTTATTCGGATGATCTAGCTAATGATAATTCAGAAGAGGTAAGGGATATAGTTAAGTCGGAAGAGTATAAGCGTGTATTCCCTTATGTGGACATCAAGAGAACAAGCGATGCCAAAAAGAAGTGGTATACGACAGAAGGCGGAGGAATGTATGCTACAGCCGCAGGAGGACAGGTTACAGGTTTTGGGGCCGGCGCCGTTGATGATAAGGACGATTTATCTAAAGCATTGGAAGAGTTCAAACCTTCTCCTAGATTTGCTGGGGCATTAATTATTGATGACCCTGTTAAACCTGAAGATGCAATATCTGATACTCCTAGAGAAAAGGTGAACCAGAGATTTGAGACAACTATAAGGAATCGTGTTAATTCAAGGAACACTCCTATTATAATTATTATGCAAAGACTACATGAGCATGATCTTTGCGGATATTTGATGGAAAACGAGCCGGGAGAATGGACTGTTTTGTCCCTTCCTGCAATAGTGTATGAAAATGGGAAAGAGAAAGCTTTATGGGAATTTAAACACACGCTCGAAGAGTTGTATAGGATGCAAAAGGTGAATAGTTATGTTTTTGAAACTCAATATATGCAGAATCCGACTCCTATGGAGGGATTAATGTATGGCAAGTTTAAGACTTATGAGACTATTCCATTAACTAACAGAGCAATAAGAAAGAACTACACAGATACAGCTGATACGGGAAGTGATTATTTATGTTCTATTGATTATATTGACACCGAGATAGGGAATTTCATTCTTGATGTTCTTTTTACGCAAAAAGAGATGGAGTTTACCGAGCCGGAAACAGCTAAGATGCTTACTAAAGACCAAATATCCAAGGCAAATATAGAAAGCAATAATGGAGGAAGGGGATTTGCTCGGAATGTAGAGAAGCAAATGCGGATGATTGGCAATCCCAAAACTCAAGTAAGTTGGTTTCATCAGTCAAAAAACAAAGAGGTTCGCATCTTTACCAGATCTTCCGAAGTGATGAATCTTACTTATTTTCCTACTGATTGGGAAAGAAGATGGCCGGAGTTCTCATCTCAATTGAAAACATATAGAAAGAAAGGGAAAAATGCTCATGATGATGCCTGTGACGCTCTTACTGGAACTGTAGAAATGAGGGGCGAAATAGATGTCTTATACTACAATAAAGAGGAGATAGGGACCGATAATCAAGTATTTGTTGAAATACATCCAAATATAAACGGATTATTTATAATGGTTTCTTATTGTGTTGTTGACAAAAAAATATTTCTGCTTGATTGCTTGTTCTCTGATTCATTGATTCCTATTGATTCTCTCATTAATAAAATTGATGGGAATGTACAAATGGAGATTCCTCTTGAGATGAAACATTACGCAGATGATTATAGAAAACTTATAGATTACAACTTGTGGGTAAGAGAAGAGATAACGGACAAGAAAAGTATGATTGAATCATACCAATCTATTATTAAGAATATTCGTTTCCCTGAAGCCGATAATTCGTTTTTTGCTATAATAGCTAACATGTCTGATTATGATGGAATTAATAGTTTTGAAGCCATGTATGTATTGTCTTGTATATGTTCTCGTGTGAAATCTTCAAGTATGATATAATTGCATAAAATAATTATCTATTTTTATTTGGACTAAATAGAAATAATTTCTATATTTGCGGTGAGGATAACAATCCCTTCGTGTGAAGATGCACGGAACCTATAACTTTTATGCTATCAGCCTTTTTGTTAGCATATATATCCGTAAAGACCACTTCATCTCGTAGGGAATGGTTATCTCAAATCAGATAATCATTCTTTTTATGCTTAAATTAGGAAATTGGTTTCAAAAAAAGATTAATATATCTGCTCCTTCCATGAGGGAGGCGGTAAAGGCTATTGAAAAGGATTCTAAAGGGAATTTCTGGTATCTTACCAATTTCTTCTCACCATCAGGTAAAATTAGAAATGACTATGATCTAACTTTAGATCAAGATAAAGCTGACTCTCTTCTTGTGTGTACTCCGTTCTCTACTGTTATAAATAAAGTCGGTTCTCTCTTTGCAAATGGGAGAATATATGTTACAGACAAGGACGGAAACGAAAAAGAGGGATATAATAACATTAGGGAATTATTATCACGTCCTAATCCACTTCAAACAAGGGCTGGATTTTTTAAAGAGATTGAGATGTCTCTAAAGCTTTTTGGATATTGCCCTATTTTTACTGTAAGATCGTCTAGAAAATCATTGCCGCTTGCAATGTATGTTATTCCTGCACAGATTTTTCACATGGTTTCTTCTGGTAAATTATTTCGCCAGTATGATCTGGAAGATATTGTTTCTAAAGTATATCTTGAATGGAATGGTTCGCAGGAGGAATTATCAGATGAAGATTACTTTGTAATCTATGATAGTTCTGCTAACATAAATGGTGTAAATCAAGATATTGATTTTTCGTCTGTCACTGATTCACTTTCTATGCCGGTTAATAATTGGATAGCGGCAATGACGGCTAGCTATCAGTTAATTGTAAATGGCGGTCCTAAAGGTATTATTTATTCTGATTATTCAGATAAAATGGGTAATCAGGTTATGACTCCAGATGAGAAAGAAGCTTTGGAATCTAAATTAAAAGAGAAATATGGCATTCTCAATAAATTTCCTATCCTCACATCAAAAATAAAGTTGGGATGGATTCCTTTAAATTATGATTCATCCCAGCTCAAACTTCACGAGGAAGACGAGCGGTGTAGTAGAAAGATTTGCAATGCAATAGGTATTGATTATAGCTTATTTGATGAGTCTAAATATGACAATAAAAGTATTGCTGAGAAATCTGCTTATCAAGGTCTTATTATTCCTGATTCAGAGAAAGTGACAGAAGCGCTGACGGAAGCTATTTGTCCCAAAGGTGTTTTTATAAAACTGGACTATACTCATGTTGATTGTCTTCAGCAAGATAAGTCGGCATCTTCTTCAGCATTTCAGAAAATGTCTTCTTCTTTAATACAGTTGGTCGAAAAAGGACAAATAACCCTTGATGAATCTAGAAATGAACTGGCAAAGTTCATTGATATTGATCCTGATAACCCCAAAGGTGAATTAAAAATAAATAACTCTATTGAAAATGGATAAAGCTAATAAATATAAGGGTAGGCTGGGGATGCAGTATAAGACATTCTCAATTAATTCAAAAGATGTCAACTATGACGGTGAAAGTCGGACGATCAGCGGGTACGCATCTGTATTTGGCAATAAAGATAAAGCAGGTGATATCCTGATAAAAGGGTGCTTCTCAAAAAGTATTCAGGACCGGGGACCGGAAAGTGCGGCTAATGACAAGATAATCATGTTGTGGATGCATGACATGGAAGAACCGATTGGGAGATTTACTGTCTTGAATGAGGATGGCAAGGGTCTCTATTTTGAATCGGTAATTGATGATGTCCCGCGCGGCAACCAGGCTATAAAGCAACTTGAGTCGGGTACATTAAATCAATTTTCCATTGGGTATCAATATGTGCATGAGAAATGCATGTATGACGCTGAGAAAGATGCGTATATTGTCAAAGAGGTCTATCTTTATGAGATATCTGTTGTCTCTATTGGGTGCAATGGAGAAACAGAATATTTAGGACTAAAATCTATAGAAGATGCTGAAAAAGCTTATGAGAAATTAAATGCCGAAATATCTGAAGTGTGCTCAGGGCTGTCCGCACCCAAGCAGCAGAAGATACAGAGAATTATATCAAAGGTAATATCACTTTCATCTTTCAAGCCGGAGAATCGAAAAGAATCATCACTTGAAGGACAGAAAGCCGATATGCACGGCAATAAGGTAAAATCAATGTTCAAAAATTTAAAATTAAAGTAAGTATGGGAAAAGAAGCGAAAAAGATTGAGTTTAAAGACTACCTTGATACTAAAGGATTGTCGGAAGACGAATCTAAAGTTTTCGATGTGTTCTCTAAAGGACTTGATGGTTATATGGAAGCCCTTTTTGAGCAGTTTATGAAAGACGAAATTGATTCTAAGTCTATGAAAGAGTCAATTGAAAATGCAACTCAGTCTATTGAAGAGTTGAAAAAAGAAGTCAAGGGATTTGCAGACAGTGAATCTATCAACGAGCGTTTGAAATCCTTTGAGGAAACTATTGTACGCATTAAGGCAGCTACTGAAAAAACAAAAGGAGGAACATATAAGTTAAAATCCATTGAAGATCAACTTCGGGAACAATTAAAAGCTTATATCACCGAAAATCAAACCGGTTGTTCTACAGTTGATTTGAAATCTGCATGTAAAGCATCTCCTGGCAATAAGCTAGAGTTGAATCTGGTAGTAAATACAAAAGATGCCGCAGTTATATCTTCTGGTTCTCTGGCTCCTCATTACGGTGTTGAGGTTGATCCGAATTTATCTGTAAATCCAAGATCTCAGACTGTAATTCGTAATTACGCAAGTGTTTCCGGGACTAATAGCAGGTCGCTTATTTATGCGGAATACGTTAGCAAGGATGGTGATGCCGCATGGGTTCCTGAAGGTGGGCTAAAGCCGTTGATGGATGCAACTCTTTCGGAAAAAACCGTTACAGCTGCCAAAGTTGCTATTGCTGCTAAATTTACAGAAGAAACTCTTTCTGACTTCCCAAGCTTTGTGAATGAGGTGCAAACAGAAATGGTGAATAAACTTGGCATAAAAGAAGAACAGGGGATCTTGACAGGATCTGGATCGTCTGGAGAAATTAAAGGGGTAGCCGCAGACATGCCAGCTTTCTCTTTGACAAACTTCTATATTGACAAGGCAAATATGTTTGATGCCCTTGTAGCGGCTTATTCTCAAATCGTTTCTACTAGCGAAATGGCTTATCGCCCTAACCTGGTATTGATGAATCCTTTGGATTACGCTTCAATGCAGTTGACGAAAGATGCTAATGGGCAGTATTTGAGACCATTCCGATACAACGATGAGTTGATCCAGGGATTAAGAGTTGAGACTACTACCGCGGTGAAACAGGGCGATTTCATCATGGGAGATTTCTCTTATTTGAACATCCGTGACTTATGGAATCTGTCAATCTCACTAGGCTGGGAAAATGACGATTTCAGAAAGAATATCGTAACGGTGCTTGCTGAAAAGAGATTGATGTGCTATATCAAGTCTCAGTATAAAACAGCTTTTGTAAAAGATAAGTTTAATACTGTAATTGAAGGTATTACAAAATCAGTTGATTAACATATGGGAAAAGAATATAACATGAATTTGACAAAGCGTTACAAGGTAACGTTTATCAAGGATGGTACAATGTATAAAACTGGAGAGGAAGTTATGGTAGGTATGCCTCTTGCCAGCAAGTTTTATGCAGAAGGGAAAATTGAAGCGACTAGCGAATTGCTAAACGATGCTAAGGCATTAGGGTGCGAAGAACTTTTCACAAAACGTAAAAAGACTAACTCATGATTATTGACGGTTCATATTTCACTGGAATGTTGAGTCTTGGCATCATTTGGGATATAGATTCAGATTCTCCGACTCGTATTGCGGAGAGGGATAACTTACAATCATATATAGACCGATATGAAAGACAATATCTTCAGCTTGTTCTGGGTGAGGATATGAGCCGTCAATTCTGGGATTACCTTTCTTCTCATTCCGCCGAAGATAAAATCGAAAAATGGGATACCCTTAAAGAGAAGCTTTCTGAAAAGGGGTATAGTCCGCTTGCTAACTATGTATATTTTCATTATGTTAGAAGATGTGGAGTAAAGCAGACTCCGACAGGGACCGTATATGGTTCAACGGAGGATCGCGCTAATCCGAATAATCTCCTTGTGTCAGCATGGAATGACATGGTAGAGATGAATGAGTCTTTATTCCGTTATCTGTGTGGTAATAAAGGTTATGATGGTTTTGAGTTTGATAAGAGTATGTTGGAAGAAATAAACACAATGGGTATATGAAGTCAATCAATAATATATTCAGAGATATAGTCTCTTCCACATCCGGGATTTATGGCAAGAATATTTCCTATATGTTTGGTGATTGGGATTATATTGCCGGTATACTTACCGAATGGGCTGAATCGCCTAAAATGAGTAAATTAAGATTTCCTATTATCTGTCTTTATTCTCCATATACCGAGGATCGTACAGGAAAGGATCGTACAACGACTCTTGAACTGGCTATCATGGTAGACACCTTAAAGGATTATACGAATGAAGAACGGGAAAAGGTCTCCTTCGAAGGGGCGCTTCGCCCTATTTATGATGCGTTTATTAAAAGTATCGATAAGTCTCCTGACCTGGTGCATAAGTATAATAATAGCATTCCTCATTACTACGAAGAGAATTATCGCTACGGAAGAAAAGGAGTAGAGGCTAATGGTAAACCATTCAGAGATTTTATTGATGTAATAGAAATAAAAGATTTAAGAATAACAATCAAAAATATTAAATGTTATGGCGACAGAATTTAGAGAATGCGCCGGTGTTGCTCAGTTTAATACCGGTACTTCAAAATGTATACTTGATCCGGGAAAGGTAAAAGCCATCATCTTGGCAATGCACGGATATAAACTTCCTAAGAATGTAACCGCTGAGGCGTTGCAGGCTGCGTGTCACGATGACAGACCGGCTCGTATCTTTCCGATCAAGACGATTGTTGAATATGCTCCGTCTGGTGGAGAGGCCAACAAAGGTGCTACAGGATATGGGCCTAACAAGGTTACATCCTACTCAGCGAAAGATGACGTATGGACGCTGGAGGATTTCGATTCAAGTCTGAAGGCTAATATCATGGCCGCAAAAGGAGTTGCTTTTGATGCCTATTTCGTGGACGAGAATAACGTTGTGTATGGAATGAATGATGGCACCGAGGAGCTGGCGGGAATTCCCTTGTCCGGAGTTTATCCGGGCGGTCAGGACTGGGATTCTTCCGGAACGGAGGCAAACCTGACTATCGGTACAATGTTCAAGGACTATGAAAAGTACGTGAAGAACGCCGATTACCGGGTGTATAAGTTTGACGTAGTAGAAGCTTTGACAGGGCTTGTTTATGTCGAATTGGTAAAAATAGATTCCGGAGAAAATAATTATAAGCTGAAAGAACATTTCGGTAATCTTGATGTCACATCTTTCTTTGGGCCGGCATTAAGCGAAGGTGCTTCTACTTGCTTTAATGGTGCAACTGCCGTTACTTATGCAAATGGTGTTCTTACGATAACTGCTTCGGGTGCGGTTTCCCTGAAATCTCCGAAGATTCTTCAGGAAAATGGTGTTGTCGGCATTGAACAGTGGGTAGAATGAAAGTAGAGGGAGTTAACTTTGTCGATGAAGAAGTTAAGAAAATGAAGAAAAGAGAATTCATCAACAAGCATAAAACTTCTTTTTTTCTTGATAGGACAGAAACAGAAAGAGAAAATATCCTCTCTGACATATACGACAGGATCGTTAGTGCCAGACCTCCTTCAGTGGATATTATTTAAAGTGGTTTGTTTTCAGGAAGGGGGAGGCGTTTGCCTTCCCTTTTCTCTTATTTGTTAGAATATGGCTACAATTAAAGAAGCATTAGATAATGTAACCTCTCTTGTTGCTGGGTTTGAAGGAGAGATTCAGAATGTTATGGATTCGAATAAATCTCTTGTTAGGGAATTTGTGACGGAACAGCTGTATTCGGGAGTAAATGGTAATGATAAACCATTGCGTCCAACTTATTTGAATGATCCCTGGTTTCCTACTTATGAAGCCGCAAAGAGTTACGCCAAGATGAAGAAGAGAATAACGAAACCGACTCCATCTTTCCAAGGTTATCCGGCGCGAGATATTTATACTCCAAACCTCATTATAACAGGCGAATTCTATGATTCTATACGTGTCTCTTCGTCTTCAAGGGGATTGAAGATAGAAACGAGGGGAAGTGACATAGGACCGGATATTGAAAGAAAGTACGGAAGTGCCATATTGGGAGTAGGAGGAAAGTCCCGTGAGTACTTCCTTAAATATGTGCTTAATCCGGCGCTTAAAAATTACTTCTCAAAATTTGGTGTATTATGAGTTGTTGGTGTCAAGGTAATAAACGGCTTGCTTCTATAGAGAAAATGCGGGAGATCGCAAGAAAGGCTGCTAAAATGGAACAATCTGTGTTTGTCCTAATAGAAAAGCCGGATGGTACATATTATTTTGTCAAAGATGGAGAGAATTATACCGGCACATTTATTGAGTACATATATCCGTAATACGACAAACAGACCAAAAAAAAGACTACTTGGTCAGAAAAATCACGGGTGTTATACAAAAATAAGAGGAAAAATAGAACAAACCTGCCTCGAAGCAAGGGTGGGGTAACAATATTTTACAGAGTGAGGCATGGTAGAAATTTGTGTATTGATATTTTACCAAACAGCCCACTTGAAAGTGGTAAGGTTCTGGTAAGGGTAATTAAGCAATAACGGCAAGATTACGGCAAGGCCTTTTGATAAAAGCCATAGATAAGAGGAGTTGCTATCTCCTCCTCTTATCTATTCCAGTATTGTTGATGATCCTGTAAATCGTCTGCTCTGACTTTACCCCGGTTTTTGACATTATCTCTTTGATCTTTCCTCCTGACAGATACAGGTCTATCACCTGTTTTTCCTGCTCTTCGGTGATCTGTTTCCCGTTTCGGAGAGGAACTTCCCTTCTCCTTAAGATTGCCATCACGGTCGTCTGAGAGATGTTAGCATACGTCGCTATCTTTCTAAGTGTCCAGCCATCCTTATATTGCTGACAAACAAGTAGTTCTTCTCGGTCTGTGATAATCTTTCCTCTTTTTTTACTCACTTTTTCCATGTTGTTTATTTTTTTGTTTTACAAAGAATTTACAAGCAGTCTGTACGCAGACTCTTTGGCCGCCAAATGCTTATCTTCGTTTTCATCGTCATCACACCAATCCCAGATCTCAGAGTCCGTACAATGCACTGAGATACCCAAACCGCTTAATACATACTGTCCGTAACCTGTTTTCTCGATAGTAATTGCCTCGTTGTTAAATTCAAACGTCTTCATAATCTTTGTTTTTTATATTGTTATTACTTTATCTCTTATTTTGATGTTACAAAGATAGCAATTAATGTGATATGCTCCAAATAAAACAGGAAAGATATTGTGATTTACTACATTATTTAACATTGGGGCATAAAAAAGGGCAGCCCTAAAGCTACCCTTTCCCGCTGATTGGCGTCAACTTCAGTGTCGGACCGAAATCCCCTGACTTATCTATTATAATGCTTCTATTTTGGTTGCGTCTTTTAATCCCAAGTATTCATTATCATCTTTTAGCCCTGTAAGCCCAAAAGGAGTTTTACGCTCGCGTAAACATTTTTCAGTCAAATCATTAACTAGGCTGATAATATGTATAAGTGTCTCGATTGTACACTTATTGTCATCATACACATAATCATCTGCGTTGATAATATCCTTAATCAAGTTCAGCAACCCTGATGATAAGCCGAACATGCCGGCATGGTTTAAAATCTCTTTACCGAACTTTGCCAGTTCGCAAACTTGGTCTGCTGTCAGACCTTCAAACTTTTCTCTAATTTCTGAAAATTCCATAATGATACTTTTTATTTTTCGTGATTCGTGTATTCGTATGTATTCTGATGATTTACAGCGTATAAGCTGCATTGTTAGTCGTTGTAAAAGAAGTGTTCGCTTCCCTTACGGAACACCCTATATGCTGCATACAGGGTGCCCAGCAGTATTAAAAGTTCTAACATAGCAGTGTGATTAGGCGGCAGAATTCATCTCACCTTTTATTTGCTTGATGGCTTTCTTCACGTCCCAATCGTTTTCGTATAGGGCTATGATGAATCGCCTGCCTCTCTGCGTCCAGACCGTATATGTGTTGGTGTGGGTATTACCTCTTTCGCTTGTGAAAATATTGGTCCTTACATCGTGCATTCCCCATCTGTCATACGGAGCTTTCAACAGCCATTGGTCGGACTGTTTGTATTGTATGCCAAGCTCTTTCAGTTTGCTGTTGAGCTTTTCCGCATTCATCCCTATCTCCTTGGCTACCTGTGTAGTGGTCAGAGTGTTGACCGATTGTAGGTGGGTGTCGTAGTAGTTGACCTTAGGGGCGGCCTTTTGCAACTCTTCCGTTTGTAGGTTAACTGTTTCGGAAAGATGATTGTTTTCTAATAAAAGCCGTTCTTTCTCCTCTTCGGCTTGAATCACCATTAAGGCAAGCTCCTTTCGGGAAAGTTCACGTGTTTCAAGTTCCTCCCAACGGTTAATAATCTTAGCTCGCAAATTTGCATCATACCCACTTGCAAGGAGTAAACAGTCTTTTTTAGTAAGTTGGTAACAAGGGCTTTCTCTGTTAGATTTGTCAATATAAGAGGTCAATTCAAAATTGAATGCACCTCTATCTTCCAGTTGTTCAAGGATATTGCGAATGTCTCGCATTACATTTGAATGGGCTTTGCCTGTGAGTTCTGCTATTTGCAAAGAACTCATTGTGTTCTTGACTTCTAATAATCCAGTCATAACTTCAGAATTTTGAACAATAAAAAACTGCGCTACGTGCTGTTCAAGTTTCCAAAGCAAAACTCCGTGGGTATTTCTACTCCACGACACGGCGCAGTTATATCCATAATATTTTAAGATACACTAAATATGTATGGGCACAAAAAATGCCGCTATGTTTGCGGCTTCGTACCGCTTCGGAATTTGAACACTACAAAGGAAAGAATAATTTTTGATATTTCAAAATATTGGAGAAATTTTTATTCTAAGAACGCTTGATTTCGCTTTCGCTACTCTTTTTAGATAAGATTAAATTTGTTGCCATGTGAATCGTACAATTTGGCATTATAGACAGAAAAACGGCTGCCCTTTCCCGTTGTACTTCACCTCACAAGGCAGTGGGTGCATTAACACTCCACACGGGGGTAGCAGCCGATATATTAATATCTTAACTATAAAACAAAATGTTATGGCATAAAAAATGCCTACGCAAATGGCAGGCTTCCGCTTGCCTTGTGAATTGAAGTACATTGCAAAGGTAGATATAATATTTAAATATCCAAATAAAAACCGATTATTTTTCGTAACGTTTTTTATTTCCTTCTCTTGCAATTCGATGGTGGCTTGCTGTTGTTCTGCTTTTACTTCGAGCTGTTTTAGGCGTTCTTCACGCTTTGCAAGCGTGGCTTGTGCAATCGTAAGGGCACGTGCCATGATTTCTTCGGGGGTGTCTTCCGCTTTGGTGGCAATGTAGCCGCCAGTGGTTCGTACTTCGTGAAGGATTTGTTTTACCCCCTTCTTGAATTGTTTGGCAATTGGTTTACGGGATTGCATAAGGACTTCATATAATCCGTCCTCGGTTAGCATCCAAACTTCCTGATTCCCACCGGGGGTCGTAACAATATTACGAACCTTTTCATCATCATCTACGAGATTAGTTAACTTGCTTGAATTGCTTTCGGAGTATTCTAATACTTCTCCTACTTCTTTGGCTAAGAACAATGGATTTTCTGCTGTTCCATAAACGGCGAATTGGTGTCCAAGCAATTCGGTTTGTTTTAGGACTTGAATTGGTTGATTTAGCATAATAATAAAAACGCGCCTACTACGAGCTGCTAAATCAACCATAGGGTTTATTTTGGAGGCGTTTCCGTATCTCCACTCGGTAGGCGCAATATCTTTAAAACGATAGATACTACTACAATATGTCTTGGCAAAAAAATAACTCCCAATGGAATCCATAGGAGTTTGCCACCCCTATAATTGATTTAGCACTGCAAATATACAACCTTTATTTGAAATACAAAAAGAAAAAGCGGGAAATATTTGCGAAAAAGTGAATTATAAGTTACCTTTGCGACATGAAACAGGAACGGAAAATATTATTCTATAAAGACTACTTCATTTCATTCTATCGTTCACTGGATAGCGGAGCGCAAAAGAAACTTGATTACGTGTTGGGCATGCTCAAAATACAGGAACGGATAAGTGAGAAGTTTGTAAAATTTGTCCGTGACGGCATTTATGAAATCAGAGCGTCTTATGACGGGAATATTTACCGTGCATTCTTTCTATTCGATGAAGACAACATCGTGATGCTGTTCAACGGATTTCAGAAGAAAACGCAAAAGACGCCGGAAAGTGAAATTAAAAAAGCATTGGAACTTAAAAAAGAATATTATGCAGGAAAAAAATAACATTGGCAGCTTTGACGCCATACTTGATGATAAATATGGCAAAATAGGGTCTCCCGAGCGTGAAGAATTTCACAAGGAGGCTTATGCTTATTGCATAGGGCAAATAGTCTGTAACGCACGTAAACAAGAAAAAATGACGCAATCTGAATTGGCAGAAAAAGTCGGTACTAATAAAACTTATATATCAAGGATAGAAAAGGGAGTTATCGAACCTGGGGTCGGATTGTTTTTTCGTATCATCGACGCACTCGGTCTCAAATTCGAGATTGTAAAGCCTGTGATGTAAAGGGAAAGGGAATGATATGGAAACTTACACTCTTGAGGATATAAAGGATAAGGTTTATGGAGAAATCGGTACTCCGCGCCGGGATAAGATTGAAACCGAACTTTCCAACCTTCGTGTCGGGCTTCAGATACGCAATGCTCGTGAAGCAAGGAAAATGACCCAAAGCGAGCTTGCAGGAAAGATAGGAAAGGAGCGTTCTTTCATATCTAAAGTTGAAAGGGAAGGGAGCAACCTTACTCTTTCCACGCTTTACGACATTGTGACTAAAGGGCTTGGGGGTAAATTGAACATAGAGGTACAATTTTAACCATGTTTTAGCTAAAACGGATTAAAGCAGTAGAGTAATTTGTCCGTTAGTTTGCTGTATACAGTTATTTAAACGCATAAATTATGAGAAAAATAGCATTTGTTCTGTTATTGTTTTCGTTCTTGTGTTCATGTGATAAAAATGAAGAATTAAAGCAAGATGAAAATTTAAGATTGAAATATAAGGGAGTAATCACTGTTAATAATGATAATAGCAGAAGGGTCGTTTTATCTTTTTATAAAGATATGACATATGATATATCAACAACGATTTCTCCTGTTTTTGGTAATGAGGGCGACAAATATATGTCTGGTGCTTCCGGTGTCTATCGTGAAGAAGATGATAGAATTATATTGGAGGAATCTGCTCAAATTGGCATATGGGAAAAAGTCGGTAAATATGAATGGAAAACAGAAAATGAAAATACGATGGAGTTATCTAAATGGTTTCCTGTAGAATATACTATGTCGGGAGATAATATCGAAAGTCTCTCTAATGGTGTAGGAATATTAGTGAAGGGAATTAAATATTAGCATGTAGAATATATTATAAACATTTAAATTACATACACTTATGAAGAAGTTTTTATTTTTATTAGCTGTATTGTTTGTCGTATCATCTTGTAGTACATCTAGTTATAGTGAAAAAAGATGGTCTATAGATTTTAGAGAGTATATAAATGACCCTAATTTTACTATAAATCCGACAGATATTGCGAATAAGGAGTTTGAACCTATAGGCTTAATAGATTTGGAATTCTGCGGAGGGGCAAAAGTAAAAAAGGAGCATAAATTGCATGTACGCAAAGTGACAGTTGATAAATGGTCCATATATTATGTCCCAACCTTAGAAAGAATGATTTCTACTGCAGTTGAAGAGGCTAAAAAGATCGGTGCTAATGGAATTATAAAATTTGATCTTATCAGAAAAGATAAAACAAAAGGTTCATATCCTGTATATGAAGTTACAGGAGTAGCCGTAAAATATAAATAGAAAGATATTATTCATCTTTCTCCTAACCAGTCTTCGCCCGCCGGAAGGTGGGCGTTTTTGTGTTGCTGAAAAGTTAAATCGAGCGTTGTTTTAATCAATTTGCTAAGTAAATTGTTTCATTAATAAATTGTTTGCTATATTTGTACAATAAAACATCATCGATAGAACAAAAAGTTAATGAACATACTAAACACATGGCTCCAGTAATCACATATTTACTAAACAATGCTCCTTGGATAGCTGTTATAGTATTAGCAATCATTGGGAGTTGGAAACTGTCAAAGTATCATGCTAAGTTAGAAGAAACTAGGAATAAGGTTGATAGTCTTCCTTGTGATAAACATAAGGACGGTATTCGTGATTCAGAACAAAGATATAATGAACTACAACGAATTGTTACCTCTACCAATGATATGGTTGTCGAAATAAACAAATGGTTAATGAAATTTGATAATGATATGATTGATAAGTTAGCAAAGAAGGCAAGTCCCTTAAAAATGACCCCTCTTGGAGAAGTTTTATTTGAGAAATCATCAGCCAAAAAAACAATAGATAATAATATTGATTTTTTAATTAAGGAACTAGAAGATATAAACCCTCAAACAGCTTATGATGTGGAGGAAGAAGCACTAAGTTATCTTTTGAGAAACATGGGGAATGAGATGTTTGCTGATATAAAGAAATTTCTTTATTATTCCCCTGATACAATTCAATTAAAAGATCCTTCTTCTGGAGAAGATAAAGATGTGAGGCTTTCAATGCAATCTATAATCAAGCTAATGAGCATATATCTTAGAGATTTATATTTAAAGAAACACTCTAATATCGTATAATATATAAAGGCGGACTAACATCCGCCTTTCTTTTTGCCTGCCTTTCTTATCTTTATTCATTCTAAATAGCTTGTAAATTTCCTCAAATCTTCCTATATTTGTGCGGAAACCGTGTCAAGTGGCCCGGTACTTAATTCGAACGTTATGGCAAATGAATTAAAAATCACGGATGTAGTCGATCAAAAAGCTTTTGATCAGTTGCGAAACTTTAAGGCGGAATTAAACGAGAATTATTCAATTTATAAGAAGCTTGCTTTAGAATTAGCCGGTGGAGTTAAAATCAATCCTAAAACATTCCAAGAATTATCTGACAAATCGATTCTTTATAATAAAACACTAAATGATCTTATTGTTACTCAGAATAGAATGGCTGCTATTCAGGAAAAATATAATAAGACTTTGGAGGATTATGGGAATAAGATAAATAAATTACTGACTCTTAATACCCTTCCTAAGCAATTTGACGATTTAGTTAAAGGGATAAATAAGATATCTAGCTCTCTAGATACGCTTTCTTCTAAATTTCAGAACGCTTCTTCTGCCCAAAGTTCGGCATCTCAGGCAAATCAATCGTATACCCAATCTACTAATCGATTAAATCAGGCGATAGCGACTACTGAGATTAGGTATGCTGAAATTGTAGATAATATATTAGCTTATGATAATAATGTTACTAAATTGACGGCAGATACCATTCAGAACAAGATTAGAATAAAGGAATTAGGAGATGAACTCAAACGATTGGATAAGGAATATAAGAATGGGAATATCGGCTTAACTGATTATCTGAATAAATCTGCATTACTAAAGCAGCGTCAAACGGAGCTTTCGGAACAAAACAAGCAGTACTCAAGCTTAATGAGAAATCATGCTGCTGTTATTATTTCCGCATCTAGCAGCTACAACGAAATGAATGCTGCGGTATTGGCTCTTGAAAAACGGCTGAAATCTATGTCTAAAGATTCATTTTTAGGTTCTGAAGGACAAAAGACATTACAGCAGATACAGACGCTGAAGAATGAATTAAAGAGCATGGATGCTCAGATGGGAAATTATCAACGTAACGTTGGTAATTATGCTTCTCATTGGAATGGTTTAGGTATGTCTGTTCAGCAAGTCGCACGTGAGTTGCCATCTCTTGCAGTTGGTTGGAATACGTTTTTCCTTGCAATATCTAATAATCTTCCGATTTTAGCAGATGAGATTAAAAAGGCAAATGCTGAATTTAAAGCAATGCGGGAATCTGGAATGAAGGGAATACCTGTTTGGAAACAGTTGACTGGGGCTATCTTTAATTGGCAGACAGCATTAGTGGTAGGGATAACTTTGCTTTCTGTATATGGAAAAGATTTGGTAAATTGGATTAGCGGATTGGGTAAAACAAAAGATGCATTATTAGAAACAGTAAATGCTACAAATCAATTAGCGGTAGCTATGAGAAAGGGAGTGTCTGATTCGGTTAAGGAGCGAACAGAGTTAAAGCTATTATATGATGCTTCGCAAGATACTACGCGATCAATGGAAGAAAGGAAAGCGGCGGTTGATGAGCTCCAAAAAAGATATCCCAATTATTTAGGAAGTGTCAAAGATGAGGATATATTAGCAGGAAAAGCAGCTTCGAGTTATAAAGAACTGACGTCTGCTTTAATTGCGAACGCCCAAGCACGTGCTATCGAAGAAACAATGGTGGAAAATAGTAAAAAGGCTCTTGAATATGAGAATAAAATGCGATCTGCTCTTGTAGATCGTTATCAAATACAAAAAGAAATAGATAGATTGGAAGCAGAGGGACCTAAGATTGTTGTACAAAGGGGAGGTGGGGCTTATGATATAAATGCACTTGCTCTTGTAGGTTTAAGAACCAGGCTTGAAGATGCTGAAAAAAGAATGGAGAGTTTCCAAAAAACAGCTGATGGTTTTAAAAGAGCAAATGAGGGACTAGCTGAAAGCATTAATATAAATGACCTGCTAAATCCACCAACATCAAAAGGTGAAAATTCGGCTGATAAACTAGCAAAACATCAAGAAGACATCGCTAAACGTCTTTCCGAAACCCGTATTTCTCTTATAGATGATGAGTATGAAAAAGAAAGGCAGACAGCTCAAAAGAAGTATGAAGAAAATATAGCATCCATCAAAGGTAATTCGGAAGAAGAAAATGAATTGAGAAAGAATTACGAACAGATACTTCAGGATGAATTGCTGGCGATAGATAAGAATTACTTAGATAAAAAAGATGAAGAAGAAAGAAAAAGGATTGAAAGCATTATGAAATATGAGATGGATCGTAAAAAGAATGACTATGCCGCTAAATCCATTGATAATTCAAGAGATATGCAAAGAGATATCCGCGAACAGGCTACATTATATGAACAAGGCATAATCACTAAAAAGGAATACGAAAAGAGAAAGGCCCAAATAACGCAAGATTATGCGATAATAGAGACTGAGCGTACTATGGCACTTCTGCAAGAATTGATTAATGTACAAGGCATATCAGATGAAGAAAGATTAAGATTGAAAGAAGCCCTTGCCGAAGAGGAAATAAAGCTTATAGAAAAGGTTAGAGATGCTCACACTAAAGCGAGGGATGAAGAAAATGAAAGTGATAAAAAATATTGGGAAGATATTCAGTCATCAATAGATAAACTGAAGAATGTTAGTGATGACGCAGTTGATGGGCTAGGCACGCTGTTTGGAGGAATAACAGAGCTAATCCTGAAGATGGTAAAAGATGGTAAATTGGGATTAGAAGATCTTTTGGCTAGTGCAGCTGCTATATCTGAAGGATTATCAACTATGGTTATAGGCATGTACGATCGGCAAATAGAAAAAATCGAGGAACGACAGAAAAAGAATGAAGAGGCCGCAGAGGAAGAAAAAGAGCGCATCGAGGACTTAGTGAATAGTGGAGTTATTTCTACGGAAGTAGGTGAGGCTCGGAAACGGGCCGCTGAACAAACGACAGCCGATAAAAATAAAGAACTTGAAAAGCAAAAAGCTGAAATCCAGCAAAAGCAGGCCAAATGGGATAAAGCTAATTCTATCATACAGGCAACAATTGCAACATCCTTGGCGGTAACTAAAGCGTTGCCGAATTTTGTTATTGCTGCTATAGTTTCCGCAATGGGAGCTGCTCAAATAGCCATGATCGCAGCCCAGCCCATCCCGAAATACGCAAAGGGGACAAAGGACAAATCTCACCCAGGAGGTTTGGCTATTGTCGGTGATGGCGGCAAGCGAGAGGTTATTCTTACGGATAGCGGAGCTTATATCACCCCATCTGTTCCTACTTTGGTTGATATGCCTAAGCATGCTGAGGTCATCCCAGATATAGTTGATTACAAAAAAATGGCTCTTCGCTCTGACGCAATGATGCTTGATAAGATGAGGCGTGACAAAGGAGATCCCGTCATAGTTAATGTAAATAATGACTACAGCAGACTGGAGAGACGGTTTGAGGACGTGTATGGAGAAAATCGGAAAATGGTTCGATATATGAAAAAGATGGCCCGTTCCGCAGAGTATCGCTATCTGGACAGTAGATTATAACTTATCATTATAAATAAATCATCGTGTGAAGGAGCACGTTACAGAATTATGGAAAACTTTAAAGAATTAATTCCTATCAGAGAAAACAATGGCAAAAGAGCCGTTAACGCACGTGACCTACATGCTTTTCTTGAAAGCAAAAGAGATTTTTCCAATTGGATTAAAGATAGGATTAAAGCCTATGATTTTATTGAAAATCAGGACTATCAGGTTTTCAACAATTTTGGCGAAAACCCAAAAGGTGGGCGCCCGTCAATTGATTATGCTATTTCAATCAGCATGGCAAAGGAATTGTCTATGATTGAGAATAACGAACGCGGCAAACAAGCTCGAAAGTACTTCATAGCCTGTGAAGAGCATAAACATGAGCTTTCTCGTAAAGAGCTTGCGCTTATGGTCATTCAGGCGGAAGAAGAGAAAGAGAGGCTTCAAATGGAAAATAAGCATACAAAAGCCTTGCTGGAACAGAAACAAGAACAACTGGATGAATCTAAAGAGTGGTTCTCTATTAAACGATACGCAAAAGAGAATGGTTTAAACTGGAGAAAAATAAATTGGCGGGCATTGAAAGCTTTGTCTTTCGAACATGGATATGATGTGAAAAAGATATTTGATGCCAACTATGGTCAAGTCAATATCTATCATATCGATATTTTTAATATATACCTCTCACATTAAAATACCCATAATGCTATACAATGATTTAGACAAAATTCCCCTGGACATCTTTATTGACGTCTTTTTAGGAGAAAAGAGAAAACTCATAATAGATGGCAATCATTCAGAGGAAGAACTGGAATCACAGGCCTCAATGCTCATATCTGAATATATCGAAATTGTAGGTGGAGCTTCTGTTTCTAGTGAAATCTTGAAAAAGAGTAATCTGATCAATCTTCATATAAAAGTTGAATGTATGAGGATTGCGGAACTGATGGCAAATCGGGGAGAATGGGATGAAGTGGTTAATATCTTAAGATCCTTTGGATATCAGCTATTCCCGTCTGAACATGAAAAAATTAGAAAGCGGATATCGGCTATAATGTCGCAGAGTCGTTATCTGATAGAGAGCTATAACAGCAAAAAGACGGAAGAGCAATCTTTCAAAATGGATAAAAATTACTTTGCCAGGGAAAGAGTTATGGTCATGGCTCATTTTGGAATGCAGATCCGCAAGAATGAGATTACTGCAAAAGAATATGCCTTTATGGTTAAGCGTATGTGTGACGATGTAAAATCAATAAAACGCAAGTAGCTATGTACTTTAGATGTCAGATTTTAATAAATGGAATATCCTACGAAGCAACGGATGATCTCAAGAACTGGGATGATTTTGAACTTGCTTATAAAAGAAGTGATTATGACGGAGTACTTCGTTCTTTTAGCACTAAATTTGAGTTTGTAAACCGGTCTTATAATTTGTTGAAGGAAGAATATTCAAAGAATTACCTTTCTTCCAGTGCCGGTATAGCTTTTTATAAAAGAAACAATAGCTGGAACTGGGATAAGGTATTTCAGTGCGCTTTAGATTTTTCCTCTTATTCGGATGATGGGTATACAATCTCTATTAACGCAATTGATGATACGCTGGCCGCTATTATTAAAGCTAAGAGAAATATTCAGTATGAGTATCTGGTGTCTGAATTAAAGCCTCAATCTCTTTATTATGACGGTCTGAAATTCCGGTATGAAGCTAAATACGTGTCAGGAGGAACAACTGTAGAAGATGATGCTAACCTTCAGTATATCGAACATTATGGACCTCTTCTTCCGGGGGGAGAGGGGAAGCCTATTGTATTGGGCTTTCCTTTGTATATACTAGATAATAGTGAACTCCCGAAGCTGAATTCTCCATTAGTCTTTACAGATGAGCCGTTTTCGAGTGATGGGGGTGTGCAGCCCTTTGCAGAAGCGCTTTCTGATATTAATATCACAATAAAACTGTCATTTTCGTTTTATGTGATTGGAAGCACCAGCAATGGAACTGTATCTTCGCAGATTGTATTATATATACAAAGGGCTGACGGAACACTCGAACAGAAAATGAGGGCTCAACATATAGCCGGGAACTCCCCTACTTTTGTTAATGAAAATATAACTTCAGTTCTTCATAAAGGAGATACTGTCAGGATGGAACTGGAATTAAACAATTCAGTAAGACCTGTGGCAATGACATGGACTACTTATCTGAGAGGCTTCTCTTTATCTGTAAATTTCCAATCCCGTATCAATCCTGTCAATATAGATGTCCTTCTTTTGACCACTGTTGCAGAAAAGCTCCTTGAAAGCATGACAGATAGCAGTGATTATAGCGTAGATATATACAATTATGTACCTGGTGGAATTACCCGGAGTCGACTCTCTTCGTGTTTTATAATGCCGGCAGAAAGTGCAAGAAATCTTCCTAATGCAAAGCTATACACTTCCTTCAAGAAATTTTGTGAGTTTATGGAGGCTGAGTTTGGCTATGTTCTGGTTGTAGAAGGGAACAACGTTACTTTTATTCATAGATATGCATTGTTTGACAATTATGTCGTAAAAGACCTTTCAGATCAGATAAACGATTATGAATATAGCGTCAATTCCTCTCTTATCAACACTTCCGTAAAAGTTGGATATGATAAGCAGGATTATGACAGTATCAATGGACGTGATGAGTTTCGGTTTACAAATGAATTCTCAACAGGATTAAAACTGACGGATAATACTCTTTCTTTTATCAGTCCTTACCGGGCGGACGCGTATGGAATAGAGTTTTTGGTTCAGAAGAGAGGGGAAGATACCACCGATAATGATAGCGATAATGATGTTTTTATCGTAGGTTGTCAATATGCAACTTCGGCAGAGAATGGTAATCTGTTATTAGACCGTCCGTACAGCCCTAGTCAGTTGCTGGGTCTAATCAGCCCTGATACAATGTTTAACATAGAATATTCACCTCGTTTTATGCTGGAAGCAAATAAGGCATATATAGGCGCATGCACAAATATGCTTAAGTTTACTTCTTCTGATGGTAATAGTAATGTCTCAATTGCGGGAATAAAAGAAACCGATGATTTCCCTATAGATAATCGCTTGTTTACGGTAGGAGAAGTAGACGTTGAGACAAGTGAAGTGGATATTCCTTCAAATTTATCCGGATTAATCTCTCTTGATTATAATGGAGAGGCCGTACACGGATATATTAAAGAGATGAAGATTAATGTCGGAAAGACCGAATCGGTAAGATATTCTCTAATTGTGAAAGAGATAAAAAGCTGATAAGTTATTGTAATTGTTATAATAATTAGTATATTTGCATTGCAGTGTCAAGTGGCACTTAACCCATAAAAGAACGAAAAGACCATATGATTAAAATCGGTGACATCTGTCCATTGTTCTTTTCTCCATTAAAGAACAAATTTCAGCAGGATATAGACTATATCCAGCGCTTTCATACAAATGACAACATTCTAGTCCAGGTATTTTCGAATGATTCCAGCCATTCTGTTACGGCTTATTTACGCAATTTAGTATCAGGCAATCAAATACCCGTTTCTTTTTCTGAATATCAGGTGAATGATACGATAAAAATGTATTATTCCGCAATAACAGGGCTTCATGATGCTGTATATATACTTGAGGTAGCGGATGCTTCTGGCAATTTCTATGCTGTTAGCGAGCCCTTCTCAATCTGTTCTGATAGCCTCATTTTGGATGAGACATGTCTTATTAGATGTTCTCACAAAGATAACAATTCTCCTTTTGACAATATCTTCTGGCCTGGTGAAGATCAGTTGTTTTTTGAATTCAGAATAGAGGGAGGATTCAAACCGAACGGTTATTCTGCAAAAGTTGAAAATGAGCAATTTCGGAATCAAAAACAGGAAATTATAGAATTATATTCAATTCCATATGACACGTTTTCTTTGTCGTGCGGTAATTCCTCAGGTATTCCTTATTGGTTTGTCCAATTTATAAATAAAGCCCTATGTCTTTCCGATTTTTATATAAATGACACGGCTTATGTTCGTTCTGGAAATTCGGTGCCTGAAGTAGCTCAGATATCGGAGGATAGTCAGATGTTTTGGGCTTCAGTCTTATTGGAACAGAGAGAGAATGATCTTTCTGGATTAGGCGGTATACCCGGTGGTTCGTCAGCGATTAATCTCGTTGGATTTAATATAAACAATCCCAAGGAGGGAGAGATGTTACAGTATGATTCCTCCCAATTAGCTTTTGTAAATACTGATAAAATTGAAGTGTAATGAAGAAGAAGGTAACAAAAGAGTTATGGTATGGAAGTGAGATAGACAAGGATGGCAATCCGGTATATCCTCCGTTGGCACCTTCTGAAGAAAGGCATTTAGAAGGATTGAACCAAGGGGAAGTATATATACATAACAGAGATGAAGACCCTAAAATCATTATTGTAACCGATAAAGGAAACGTAAAAGAAATTGGCGGAGATGGTGAAGCACTAGAGAAAAAATATATACGAAAGGATCAACCGGATGGTACCGATTTCTTATTGAGTGCTAACGGTGGCCTTGTAGTTCGTGGCGGAGAATTGATAGAAGAAGTTGAAGATT
>OGUM01000887.1_pt1 | contig 23913 bp, 17 predicted proteins | sample 1553631 | NCBI WGS metagenome assembly OGUM01 (sample SAMEA2580228, study PRJEB22360) | human gut metagenome | biome: human gut; feature: human-associated habitat; material: faeces | place: Denmark | collected 2008/2010 | reverse complement strand
GGGGCGGCTTCAGGGCGCAGTCCTCGGTGGCCAGCAGGCCGCTGTCGGCACAGACGGACACGTAGGTCAGGCCGGAGCAGCTGAAGAAGTCCTTGTCCTCCAGCCCCTCGTGGACGCGGCTCATCACCTTCTGCCACATGGAGGCCGCGGGGTTGCCGCTGGCCACGATGCGCTGGTTATGGGCGTAGCCCACCCACACGGCGCAGCTGTAATACGGGGTATAGCCCACGAAATAGCGATCCTGATCGTTGTTGGTGGTACCGGTCTTGCCGGCCACGTGCATACCGCTGATCCGGCCCTCATAGCCGGTACCGCCGTTGACCACCTCCTGCAGGAGGCTGTTCATCAGCGCGGCAGTGGTGTCCTTCATGGCCACGGAGGACTCGGCCTCGTTCTCCAGCACCACGTTGCCGTCGGAATCCTCCACGCGGATGAAGGTGCGGGGCGCGGTGTAGACGCCCTGGTTGGTGAAAGCGCCGAAGGCGGCGGCCATCTCCTCAGTGGTGACGCCGCGGTCCAGACCGCCCAGACCCATGTTGCCCACCTGCTGGGAATCCTGATACGTCAGGGTGGTGAAGCCCAGACGGTTGGTCATAAAGTCGTAGGATCGGCCGGTGCCGTACTCCTGCACCACGCGGACGGCGCAGGTGTTGGTGGAGCGCGCGATGGCGGTGTGCAGCGGCGTCAGGCCCATGTAGCGCCCGTTGGCGTTCTTGGGATAGGCCGTGCCGTTAAGTACCATCACCGGATAGTCGTCGATGGCGCTGGCGCCGTTGATGGTGCCGTCATCCAGGGCGGGGGCGTAGACGGACACGGGCTTGATGGCAGAACCGCACTGCCGGGCGTTCACAGCCCAGTTCCATCCGCGGTCCACCACCTTTTCACCGGCACCGCCGATCATAGCCACCACATAGCCGTTAGTGGGATCCACGATGGTCAGGGCGATCTGCAGCTGATCCTCCACCTGCTCACCGGCGGCGTTCGTATAGCTGCTGGTATAGGGGATATTCTCCAGATTATAGCACACATCCTCCGCGATCTTCTGATACTTGGGATTCTGGGTGGTGTAGATCTTGTAGCCCCTGCTGTAGACCATGTTGATGGCCTGGTCGTAGGCGGAGACCTTCTTGCCCTCGCTGTTGACCTTTTCGGTGATGCCCAGCTTCTCCACCAGTGCCTCGGCCACATCGGTGATCATGGCATCGGTGAACCAGGAGTTGCTGCCCTTGATGGTGGGGGTGCTGTCATCCGCCGGGGAGTCGGTATCGTCGCTGGTATCGGTGGTATCCTCTGTGTCCGGCTCGGTGCCGGTACCGTCGCTGCCCACATACTTGCCGGAGATGGTAAAGCCGTTGGCGAACTGGATATCCTCGGCCACGGCGGCGTCATACTCTTCCTGGTCGATCTTGCCCTGAGAGAGCATCTCGCTGAGGATGGTCAGCTGGCGCTCCCGGTTGTTCTCGCGGGTCCAGGAGCTAATGAAGGGATCGTACATGGAGGGGTTGTTGGTGATGCCCATCATGCTGGCACACTCGGCCAATGACAGCTCGGACACGTCCTTGCCAAAATACACCCGCGCCGCCGTCATCACGCCGGAGCAGCGCTGGCCGAAGTAGACCTCGTTCAGGTAGGCTTCAAGGATCTCGTCCTTCTCGTAGCGCTTTTCCAGCTCCAGCGCGCGGTAGATCTCCGTGATCTTGCGCTTGACCGTCACCTGATTGTCGCCGGTGACGTTCTTCACCAACTGCTGGGTGATGGTGGAGCCGCCCTGCACGTTCTTGCCGAACAGGGTATACAGAATGGCACGGGTGGTACCCTTCCAGTCCACGCCGTGGTGCTTCTCAAACCGCTTGTCCTCAATGGCCACCGCCGCATCCTGAAGGTACTTGGGAATGTTCTCCAGGTCCACCCAGATGCGGTTTTCGTCCATGTACAGCGTTTGGTACATGACCCACTCCTGGGTGTCGGGGTCCTGGTAGTACAGCTCGGTGGAGACCTGGGTCTCGAATTCGTCCAGATAGACCTCCACCTTGCCGCGCATGGCGCTGTTGATGTACGCCATGAAGATACCGGCGAAGATGGACGCCGTAAGCACGAACACCAGCAGCAGCGTGCCGATGATGCGTCCGGCCTTCTTCCAGCCGTTCTTCTGCTTAGGGGTCATGTTCCGCACACGCTCCTGCGCGTCATGCTGCACGCGCCGCGCACCCTCGGCGGCACTGTGCTCTACCCGGCGCGCACCCTCCTTTGCCTCGTTTTCTATGTGCCGGGCGCTCTGCCGGATGCGTCCCCAAAAGCCGGTGGACGACGACCGTCTGCGCTTGTTCTCACTCAAGACAGGGCACCTTCCTTTCTTTATTGATGTTCCTGTGTATTCTTTTCGTTCCGGGGTCAAAATTCACATACCAATCCACTATAAGGAACATTCTATCATACTTGTCAAATGCAAAAAAGAGGATTTTTTGCAGAAATCCGCCCGTTTGGCTGCTCAATTCCCGTTATTTTCCCCCATTCCACCGATTTTCAGTCCGACAGATGGCAGAAACTGCCGAACGCTTCCACTTGCGTTTTCTCCAGCTTTCGGGTATACTATGGATATAAAGACAAAGGAGGACTCTCCCATGAGCGAGGAATTCGGCCCCAACTTCATCACCCTGACCGACGAGGACGGCAACGACATTGAACTGGAATACGTGGACGCGCTGGAGCTGGACGGCCAGACCTACATGGCGTTCTTCCCCGTGGTGGAGGATGATGCCGACGAGGAAGCCGCCGAAGAGTACGGCCTGGTGATCCTGAAGTCCGTTATGGAAAACGGCGAGGAGCTGCTGAGCACCCTGGACAGCGACGAGGAGCTGGATAAAGTCTACGACCTGTTCATGGAGCAGATCCTGTCCGACGAGGACGAGTGATCTTTCGACGGGATTTTTCGTCCTGCCGATGGCGAGACGCCGCCGGCTGCGCCGGAAAATGGCTGGATTTTTCGCCAAGACGAGGCGCGGCGGTGCAGCGAAAAAGATACACGCCACTCCTTCGGCAGGATTTTTCGTCCTGCCGATGGCAAAGCGGCGATGGCGTACTTTCTGTACGTCGAGCCGATTTGACGAAGGCAGGGCGGAAAATTGAGCGATGGGCAGCGGTTCTATTTATCCTGACATTGGTTATACGGGACGTCGGATCGGCAGATGGTTTGCAGGCCTCCCGCCTGCCGTATGCGGGCGGATGCTGGAAGCAGTAAAGTCAGCCGGAGACGACCCACCTGCGAGTTGTGCAGGTTATAACATGGCCGCTGCCTGTCGCTGAGCACAAGACCCCCATTCCGAAACGGAATGGGGGTCTTGTGCTCAGTGAGCGCGGTAAAATGTTCACAAATTCCAGGCGTTTCCCTCTTGCGAAAAGGTGCGGTATACGATATAATGACCGAGTATGTTACCAAACAAGGGCGTATTGCGCCCAAAATCGAGAGGAATGAATTTCAATGAGCGCATCAAGAGAAAAGAAGATCCGGCAGGATCTGGCGGCCCAGGGCGTCACCGACCCCAAGAAGATCCGCGAGGCGGAGGAGAAGGCCAAGGCACGCAAGAACAATATCCTGTACGGCGTGATCGCCGGCGTGTTCGTGATCGTGGCCGCGGTACTGCTGGTGTATAACTCCGGCGTGCTGCAGCGCAGCGCCACCGCCGTGACCATCAACGGTGAGAAATATACCGCCGGGCAGGTGGAGTATTTCTACGCCAACGTGAAGAGCAGTCTGTTGAAGAGCAGCTATGCCAGCTTTTACGGCATCGATACGTCCAAATCCCTGGACCAGCAGGTGGTGAGCGACACCATGAAGACCGCGCTGGGTATCGAGGACGAGGGTGATGTCACATGGGAGCAGTATGTCCGCGACACCGCGGTGAAGCAGCTGGCCATGTACGTGCTGACCGCCCAGGAGGCTGAGGCCAACGGCATGGGCGCCGATGAGCACACTCAGGAGGAGCTGGATGCCACTATGGAGGAGCTCAACGCCGCCGCCAAGCAGAACGGCTACTCCACGAAGACGTATCTGAAGCTGATCTACGGCAAGAACATGACCGTGGATACCTTCAAGGAGATGGTGCAGCTGGTGGACGTGGCCACCCACTACCAGAGCCACTACGCCGAGGAGCTGACCTACACCGTCAGCGACCTGGAGACCTACTATCAGGGCAACAAGAGCAGCTTTGACGTGGCCAGCTATGAGTCCCTGTACTTCAAGGGTACCGCCGACAGCACCAAGGACGATGACGGCAACACCGTGGAGCCCACCGACGAGGAGAACGCCGCCGCCAAGGCCAAGGCCGAGAGCGATGCCGCCGCTGTGCTGGCGCGCGTGCAGGGCGGCGAGGCGCTGGAGGATGTGGCCAAGGATTATGAGTCCGCCAGCTACACCAGCACCGATGCCGGCAGCAACAACGGCAGCGACGTGGCCAACTGGGTATTTGACAGTGCGCGCAAGGCCGGCGACAGCGCCGTTGTGGCCAGCGATCCCAACTGCTATGTGGTCGTGTTCCGCAGCGTGGGCCGTCAGGAGTACGCCACCAAGGACGTGCGCCACATCCTGTTCAAGGTAGACGAGAGCGCACTGGACAGCGAGGCCGAGACCTATGAGGCCGACCTGCAGGCGGCTAAGGATGCGGCCAAGACCGCAGCCGAGGACGCGCTGGCCCAGTGGAAAGCCGGCGAGGCCACCGAGGACAGCTTCGCGGCCCTGGCCAACGAGCTCAGTGCGGATGACGGCAGCAACACCAACGGCGGTCTGTACACCAAGATCTACAAAAACCAGATGGTCACCGAGTTCAACGACTGGTGCTTCGATGCGAGCCGTCAGTCCGGCGACACCGGCATTGCATACGGTGAGAGCTCCAACTACAAGGGCTATCATGTGATGTACTTTGTGGGCGACGATGTGCCCTACTGGCAGGTACAGGCCGAGAACGCTCTGCGCAACACCGACACCGAGGCCTGGCTGGACGGTCTGCTGGACAGCGCCGATGTGGTGCAGGAAGCCGGCATGAAGCACGTGGGCTGATGACCGCCCCTTCTTCGAGTCTATGAACGAGCGTTTTCTCAGAACAGAAATGATATTGGGCGCACCCGCTTTGGACAAGCTCCGCCGCAGCCATGTGGCGGTGTTTGGTCTGGGCGGTGTGGGCAGCTACGCCGCTGAGTGCCTGGCACGCAGCGGCGTCGGCACGTTGACACTGGTGGACCAGGACACGGTATCCGTATCCAACATCAACCGCCAGCTGTGCGCGCTGACCTCCACCGTGGGGCAGTATAAGGCGGAGGTCGCGGCGGCACGTGTGCGGGACATCGACCCGGACACGGTGGTATACCCGATCTGCGCCACCTATGACGCCGCCCATCGGGAGGAATTTTTCTCCCGGAAATTCGACTATATCGTGGACTGCATCGACCTGGTCAGCTGCAAGCTTGACCTGATCCAGCAGGCCCGCCTGCGGGGAATTCCCATCCTGTCGGCCCTGGGCACCGGCAACAAGCTGGAGCCTGAGCTGCTGCGGGTCACGGATATCTCCAAGACCAGCGGCTGCCCGCTGGCCCGGGTCATGCGGAAGGAGCTGCGCGCCCGAGGGATCCACCACCTGAAGGTGGTGTTCAGCCCGGAGCTGCCCCACGAGACACAGCAGCTGGAAGCACCGTCACCCGGACGGCGCAGCGTTCCCGCCAGCGTGGCGTGGGTGCCCTCTGTGGCCGGCCTGATGATGGGCGGCACTGTGGTGCGGGATATTATCGAAGATGGAGGTCTTGTACCATGATATTGACAGGCGCACTGGTCAACGGCGGAGCCATTGTCGTCGGCGGCCTGTTGGGCACCTTCGGCGGCAAGCTCATGCCGGAAAAAATGCGGCAGACGGTGCTTGGCGCTACGGCGCTGGTGTCCATGGGCATCGGCATCTCCGGCGCCATCGGCAGCAGCAACCAGCTGATCCCCATCCTGTCGCTGGTCATCGGCGCCGTCATCGGCGAGCTGCTGCACATTGAGGACGGCGTCACCCGGGCGGGCGACTGGCTGCAAAAGAAATTCGGGAAAATGGGTCCCATCACCGACGGCTTCGTCAGCGGCTCGCTGGTGTTCGCCGTGGGCGCTATGGCGGTGATGGGTTCGCTGGACAGTGGTCTGAAGAACGACCACGGCATCCTGCTGGCCAAGTCTGTCATCGACTTTGCCGGATCCGTGGCCTTTGCCAGCTCCATGGGCATTGGCATCGTCTTTTCCGGACTGTCGGTGCTGGCGGTGGAAGGTGTGATGACGCTGCTGGCCTCCCTGCTGACCGGCGTTCTGACCGAGGCGGTCATCACGGAGATCTCCGTCACCGGGTCGCTGCTGATCATCGGCATCGGGCTGAACGTGCTGGGGCTGACGAAGCTGCGCATCATGAACATGGCCCCGGCGCTGCTGCTGCCCATTCTGCTGTGCCGCTTCATGTGAGCGCTTTAATTAAGAGGAGTACATAGCATGGCTTTTGAAGGCTATACACAGGAGACACTGGACTTTCTGTGGGGCATTCGGTTCAACAACGAACGCTCCTGGTTTCTGGCGCATAAGCAGGACTATGAGGCACATCTCCTGGCCCCCACCCGTGCGCTGGGCGAGCAGGTGTATGAAGCCCTGCACGCGGCATTCCCCAAGGAGCCATTTCTGCTGAAGCTCTCCCGCATCTATCGGGATGCCCGACGGCTGCACGGGAATGGACCGTACAAGGACCACCTGTGGTTCTGCGTCCGCGCCGGCGGCGAGGACTGGACGGGGCGGCCCACGTTTTACTTTGAGATCGGGCCGGACTATTACAGCTACGGCATGGGCTTCTGGGCGCCGAAGGCGGCGCTGATGGAGGCGTACCGCAAGGCCGTCGACGAGCATCCCGAGGTGCTGGAAAAGCTGGTCAAAAGGTTCAATAAACAGGCGCAATTCACGCTTTCAGGCCCGGAATATGCCAGGAAAAAGACTGCCCCCTCTCCCCTGCTGGCGGCGTGGTACAACAAGAAGTCTATCAATTTACAACATGACGCCGCGCCGGACGAGCGTATGTTCTCGCCGGAACTGGCACAGGATATCATTGAGGGCTTCCGGACACTGATGCCGCTGTACAAGTATTTCGATGGTCTGTGCGCCGCGGAAATGGTGTAAAAAACCGCCCTTTTTGGGGTTGACAGCGGGGAAAAAAGCGGGTAAAATACCCCATAATGAATGAGGGAGTAATTCCGCAGCGCCGGTTTTGGCGCGGCGTGGCACACCGTCATCCCGGCGCGGCAGCGCCCGATGTGTCCTGAAAGAATGAGACTCATGCACAGACATAGCCTGTCCGTGCATGAGTTTTTTGTTGTCCTTTGGTTTATTTTCTGTTTCGCTTTTTGTTCTGCTTTTTTGCTTCAAATTATAAAACCATGATATAAAGGAGTAATAGACGATGGAAAAGGAATACAACCGCAGTCCGCAGGAGGTGCTGGAGGAGCTGGGCTCCTGTCCCACCGGTCTGACAGAGGCGGAGGCGGCTGAACGTCTGGCCAAGCACGGCCCCAATAAGCTGAAGGAGGCGGAGAAGCCCTCCCTGCTGCAGCGGTTCCTGACACAGCTGAAGGACCCCATGCTGCTGATCCTGATGGCAGCGGCGGCGGTGTCCGCCGTGACCAACGCACTCAGCGGCGAGAGCTTCACCGAGGTGTTCATCATCCTGGTGGTGGTGCTGCTGAACGCGGTGCTGGGCGTGGTGCAGGAGAGCAAGGCCGAGGCGGCCATCGAGGCCCTGCAGACCATGACCGCCGCCAAGTGCAAGGTGCTGCGGGACGGCCACCAGGTGGTCATTGAGAGCAGCCAGCTGGTGCCCGGCGACGTGGTGCTGCTGGAGGCCGGCGACGCCGTGCCCGCCGACGGGCGGCTGCTGGAGAGCGCCTCCATGAAAATCGAGGAGGCGGCGCTGACCGGCGAGAGCGTCCCCGTCACCAAGGCGGTGGGGCTGCTGACCGGAGACAATGTTCCCCTGGGCGACCGGAAAAATATGTGCTATATGGGCAGCACGGTGGTCTACGGCCGCGGCAAGGCAGTCATCACCGCCACCGGCATGGACACGGAGATGGGCAAGATCGCCGGTGTGCTGGCCCAGACGGAGCAGGAGCAGACGCCCCTGCAGCGCAAGCTGAATGAGCTGGGCAAGACCATGAGCAAGCTGGTGCTGGGCATCTGCGTGTTCATCTTTATCTTTGACCTGGTGGTGGCCGGCGAATTCACGCTGGACACCGTGCTGAGCACGTTTATGGTGGCCGTTTCCCTGGCGGTGGCCGCCATCCCGGAGGGACTGGCCACGGTGGTGACGGTGGTGCTGAGCATCGGCGTGACCAACATGAGCAAGCAGCACGCCGTGATCCGGCGGCTGACGGCGGTAGAGACGCTGGGCTGCACCCAGGTCATCTGCTCCGACAAGACCGGCACCCTGACACAGAACAAGATGACCGTGGTGGAGCACACCGGCCCCACGGAGCTGCTGGCCACAGCCATGGCGCTGTGCAACGACGCCGCGCTGGAGGAGAACGGCGCCATCGGCGAGCCCACGGAGGCGGCGCTGGTGAACTTTGCCGCTGCCCAGGGGCTGAAGAAGCCTGTGCTGGAGAGCCGCCAGCCCCGCTGCGGCGAGGCCCCCTTTGACTCCGGCCGGAAGATGATGTCCACCATCCACCGCACAGACAACGGCTTTATCCAGTACACCAAGGGCGCGCCGGACGAGGTGCTGCGTCGGTGCACCAGCTATACGGAAAGCGGGCAGATCCTGCCCCTGACTGAGGAAAAGCGCACCGCCATTCTGGCGGAGAACAAAGCCATGGCCGACAAGGCCCTGCGGGTCCTTGCGGCGGCGGAGCGCCTGTACGACGCACTGCCCGACCGGCAGGAGCCGGAGGACCTGGAGCAGGACCTCTGCTTCATCGGTCTGGCGGGCATGATCGACCCCATCCGCCCGGAGGTCAAGGCCGCCGTGGCCGAGTGCCGCGCCGCGGGCATCCGCCCTGTGATGATCACCGGCGACCACAAGGACACCGCCGTGGCCATCGGCAAGGAGCTGGGCATCATCACCGATGCCAGCCAGGCCGTTACCGGCAGCGCGCTGGACAGCCTCACCGATGAGGAACTGGACAAGGCGGTGGAGAAGTACAGCGTCTATGCCCGGGTGCAGCCGGAGCATAAGGTCCGCATTGTCAACGCCTGGCGGCGCAAGGGCGCCATTACCGCCATGACCGGCGACGGCGTCAACGACGCGCCCTCCATCAAGTCCGCGGATATCGGCGTGGGCATGGGCATCACCGGCACGGACGTGACGAAAAACGTGGCGGACATGGTGCTCAGCGACGACAACTTCGCCACCATCGTCACTGCCGTGGAGGAAGGCCGCCGGATCTATGACAACATCCGCAAGGCCATCCAGTTCCTGCTGGCCAGCAACATGAGTGAGGTGCTGGGCGTGTTCTTCGCCACGCTGCTGGGCTTCACACTGCTGAACCCGGTGCACCTGCTGTTTATCAACCTGATCACCGACTGCTTCCCCGCCCTGGCCCTTGGTCTGGAGAAGGGTGAACCGGATACCATGACCCGCCCGCCCCGGGACAGCAAGGACGGCATCTTCGCCGGTGGCCTGGGCTTTGACATCCTGTATCAGGGCGTGCTGATCACGATCATCACCATGACCTCCTACATCATCGGACACTGCATGGAGGTGGGCTATTTTGAGATGCCCAAGGGCGTGTCCGACGACGGTATGACCATGGCCTTCCTGACCATGAGTATGTGCGAGATCTTCCACAGCTTCAATATGCGCTCCCAGCGCAAGAGCGTGTTCTCGCTGCCCAGTCACAACAAGGTACTGTGGGGCGCTATGATCGGCTCGCTGGCTCTGACAACACTGGTGCTGGAGGTGCCCGTCATCGCCAACGCCTTCGGCTTCACCCCCGTCAGCTGGACGGAGTATGGCGTGGCCCTGGCCCTGGCCTTCCTGGTCCTTCCGGTGGTGGAGCTGGTGAAGCTCATCCAGCGCCGCGCCGCCCGGAGGGCGAAATGACCCCTGCTGACTACGACCGCCTGCTGACGGTTATCCGGGCGCTGCTGGACCGGCAGGCACAGGTCATCGCGGCCATCGACGGCCGCTGCGGCGCCGGGAAAAGCACGCTGGCGGCACAGCTGCAGGCGCAGCTGTCCTGCCGGGTGTTCCACATGGACGACTTCTTTCTGCGCCCGGAGCAGCGCACCGCTGCACGGCTGGCACAGCCGGGCGAAAACGTGGACCACGAGCGCTTTCTATCGGAAGTGCTGCAGCCGGCACTGCGCGGTGAGGCGGTCACCTACCACCCCTTCCGCTGTGCGCGGCAGGCACTGGACGAGCCGGTGACGGTCCCGGCGGCGCGCCTGACCATCGTGGAGGGCGCCTACGCCTGCCATCCGGCCCTGTGGGACAGCTATGATCTGCGGGTATTCCTTACCGTGGACGCTGCCGAGCAGCTCCGCCGCATTGAAGCCCGCAGCGGCCCGGAGAAGCTCCGGATGTTCCGGGATCGCTGGATCCCGCTGGAGGAGGCCTATTTCACCGCCTTTGACCTGCCCGCACGCTGCGATATGGCGCTGAAGGGGTAAGCTACGCAAAAAAAGAAAGCCCAAAAGGGCTTTCTTTTTTTGCATATATCCGTTTACCGGGCGTTGTAGGCGGCGATACCCTTGGCCAGCAGGTCCATGGCGCGCTCCAGGTCCGCCTGCTTCAGCACATAGGCGATGCGGATCTCGTTCTTGCCCTTGCCGGGGGTACCGTAGAAGGGCTCGCCGGGGGCGAACATCACGGTGTCGCCGTTGTCCTCGAACTCCTCCAGCAGCCACTTCTGGAAGGCGTCGGCATCGTCCACAGGCAGGGCGGCCATGATGTAGAAGGCGCCGCGGGGGCACTCGCAGACCACGCCGGGTATCTCGTGCAGCTTATTGACCACCGTATCGCGGCGGCGCTTATACTCCTCGCGGACGGCGGCGAAGTAGTCGGGGCCGACGGTGTACAGCGCGGCGGCGGCCACCTGATCCAGCGTGGGTACGGACAGACGGCACTGGGCGTACTTCATGGCCTGCGCCATCAGCTCCTTGTTGCGGGAGATCATGCAGCCGATGCGGGCGCCGCAGGCGGAGAACCGCTTGGACACGGTGTCGATGACGATGACGTTCTCGGCCGCGTCCTCGAACTGCCCCATGGATTGCAGAGGCTCGCCGGCGTAGACGAACTCGCGGTACGCCTCGTCGCCGATGATGAACAGGTCGTGGGCCTTGGCCACGTCCACCAGCATACGCATCTCCTCCGGCGTCAGGACGGCGCCGGTGGGGTTGCCGGGGTTGGTGACCATGATGGCGCGGGTGTGCTCGTTGATCTCCGCCTCGACCTTGGCGCGGTCGGCGTAGTGGTAGCCGTCATGGGGAGAGGTGGGGATGGGGTGGATCTTCGCGCCGCAGGTATAGGCCATGGTGTTGTAGTTGGGGTAGAAGGGCTCGGGGATGAGGATCTCGTCGCCGTCATCCAGGATGCAGTTCATGGTGATCTGCAGCGCCTCGCTGCCGCCGTTGGTGATGAGGATATCACCGGCATCGAAGTGCATACCCAGATCGGCGTAGTACTTGCGGATGGCCTCGATCAGCTCCGGGATACCGGGGGACGGGGCATAGGCCAACACCGGCAGGTCAAAGTGCTTCACCGCGTCGAAGTACGCCTTGGGCGTCTCGATATCCGGCTGACCGATGTTCAGATGATAGATCTTCCTGCCCTTGGCCTCCGCCGCCACCGCGTAGGGGTGGAACTTCCGCATGGGGGACAGGCCGCATTTCAAGACCTTGCTGGAAAACTTCATGGTGGTTCCTCCTTATCTCGTTCTCATGTATCGTAATAGTAGCGCTTTTTCGCGGAAGTTGCAAGAGCAACTTGAGAAAAAGGCCGCCCTTTGGCGGCCTTTTACATTGTGCTCAGTTCATCTGCTTGCGGCGGCTCAGGTTCACGGTGCCGTCGGTCATGGAATTCAGGGAGTCCAGGCTGCGGCCGGTGCCCTCGGCCACACAGGAGATGGCGCCCTCGGCCACCACGGTGTGGATGCCGGTGCGGGCCTCGATCAGCTTGTCAAAGCCGTCCACCAGGCTGCCGCCGCCGGTCATAACGATGCCATTGTTGGAGATGTCGGCCACCAGCTCGGGCGGGGTGCGCTCCAGCACGCCGTGGACCGCCTCGAGGATGCGCTCCACCGGCTCCTCGAAGGCCTCCAGCATCTCGGTGGAGGTGACGGTGATGACCTTGGGCAGGCCCGTCATCAGGCAGCGGCCCTTGATCTCGATGGACGTCTCCTGCTCCTTGGGGAAGACGCAGCCGATCTGCATTTTCATCAGCTCGGCGGTGCGCTCGCCCACCAGCACGTTGTGCTTGCGGCGCATATACTTGACGATGGCCTCGTTGAACTGGTCGCCGGCCACCTTGATGGAGGCGCTCTCCACCACGCCGGAGAGGGAGATGACGGCGATGTCGCTGGTGCCGCCGCCGATATCCACCACCATGTGGCCGTCAGGCTTGGAGATGTCGATTCCGGCGCCGATGGCCGCGGCCACAGGCTCCTCGATCAGATACACACGGCGGGCGCCCGCCTGGATGCCGGCGTCCACCACGGCACGCTCCTCGACCTCGGTGATGCCGGAGGGCACGCAGATGATGACGCGGGGCTTGAACAGCTGGAAGCCGCCCACCACCTTGCGCAGGAACTCGCGGAGCATACGCTCGGTCATGTCGTAGTCGGAGATCACGCCCTCGCGCAGGGGGCGGATGGCCACGATATTGCCGGGGGTACGGCCCAGCATGGCCTGGGCCTCGGCGCCCACCTTCAGCAGCTTGCCGGTATTCTTGTCAATGGCCACCACGGACGGCTCATTCAATACGACGCCCTTGCCCTTTACGTACACCAGTACGGAGGCGGTGCCCAGGTCGATGCCGATATCTTTTGCAATGGAACACATACTACTGCACCTCTATCTTGTCTTTCGTTTCGGGCGGGTGCGCCCGTTACCCTCTGATTTATCTATTATACCGATTCAGAAAGAATATTGCAACTGCGAAATGAAAATCGCGGTATTTTCTGTATTCTATACGGAAACGCCGAAGTCCATACCTCAATTATCACGGGCCATGGCCAGCGTCAGGCAGACCACGTCCGCCGCCCCGGCGGCTTTCAGCACCCGGACGCACTCGGTGAGCGTGGCGCCGGTGGTGATGATGTCGTCGATGAGCAGGAAGCGCTTTCCGGCGATGGCGTCCGGGTCCACCGGCTCGTAAGCGCCCAGCACATTGGCCCGGCGCTCCGCCGGGTCACCGATACCGGACTGGGCCGGGTTGTCCCGCACCTTACGCAGTGTCTCCTGTGGCTCCGTGTGCCAGTCCACGCACAGGCTGGCGCACAGCATACGCGACTGGTCGAAGCCACGCTTTTTCAGGCGCTGTTTGCTCACCGGCACCCAGGTGACGGCATCGAAGCGGTCGGCGTAGACCTCCGCCGCCTTTTCGGCCATCAGCACACCGTAGGCGTTCAGGTCCTCGATGCGCCGCTTGAATTTGAAGGCCAGAAGGGCGTCGCGGACGCGGCCCTCGTAATACAGCGGCGCGGCACATTCGCCGAAGGTGCCGGTGCGTACCTTATCGCACCGGGGCAGCGACGCCTTGCACGCCTCGCACAGCAGCTCCCGGCCCGCCACGCGCCCGCAGAAGGGGCACTTGCGGGGGAAAAAGAAGTCCAGCAAGCCCCGCTGGGCCTTGTCCAATGCGTCGTTGATACTACCGTTATTGCTCATGGTATCCCTCCTTCAGTCGGCGGCGCAGGCCGCTGTACCGGCGCTGCTGCTTGTTGTTGGCGGCCATCTGGGCCAGGACGGTATCGTCCCCGGCGAGGATAAGCAGCCTGCGGGCACGGGTGATAGCTGTGTACAGCACGCCGCGCACCAGCAGCGACGGCGCGGCGGACGCCGCGGCCAATATCACCGCCGGATACTCGCTGCCCTGGGACTTATGTACGGTGACGGCGTAGGCCATATCCAGCTGGCTCAGCAGGTCAGCGGTGTACACCGCCGTGCGGTCGTCGAACCGCAGGGTGATGAGCTCGCCGCCGGGGTCGATGTCCTGAATAACGCCCACGTCGCCGTTGAAAATACCGCTGCCGCCGGAGCCATCCTCCTTCTCCCACAGCACATCGTAGTTGTTCCGGGTCTGCATGACCCGGTCACCCACCCGGAACGTCATGTCGCCCCACTGCTTCTGGCGCTTACCGCGCTCCGGCGGGTTCAGCGCCGCCTGCAGGGCACGGTTCAGCGCCGCCGTACCGCAGGGGCCCTTTCGGGTGGGGGAGAGCACCTGTATCTGCTCGGCGGGAATACCCATGTTTTTGGGCAGGCGGTCGCGGCACAGCTCCACCACCGTCTGCACCAGACGATCCGGCGCGCGGCGGCGCAGGAAGAAGAGGGCGCCGCCGCCGCTATTCCATGCTGTCAAGGCACGGCGGCTGGCCCACGTTGACGGCGTGGGCGTTGCGGATGATGGCAGACTGCTCCGCCTGACGGAACACCTGGGTCAGGGACACCGCCGGCACCACACCGCTGCGGAGCATATCCCCCAGCACGCTGCCGGGGCCTACGGAGGGCAGCTGGTCCGGGTCGCCTACCAGCACCAGGCGGCTTCCCGGCCGCATGGCCTCCAGCAGGGAGCGCATCAGCTCGATATCCACCATGCTCATCTCGTCCACGATGACAGCGTGGACCTCCAGCGGGTCCTGTGCGTTCTTCTTGAAGGCCGTCTGGCCGGTGAGCTCATTGTAGCTCATGCCCAGGGCGCGATGGATGGTCTGGGCCTCCCGGCCCGTCACCTCGCCCAGGCGCTTGGCGGCGCGGCCGGTGGGTGCCAGCAGCGCCACATCCAGCCCCATACGCTCGTACAGAGACACGATGCCCCGCAGGGACGTGGTCTTACCGGTGCCGGGGCCGCCGGTCAACAGCAGTATACCGCCCTGGGCCGCCAGGCACACCGCCTGCCGCTGCAGAGGCGCATAGGCCACGCCCTGTTCCTTTTCGATATCGTCGATGACCTTCTCCGCCCGGGGCAGCACCTCCACCGGCGTCCGCACCAGCGACAGCAGGCGCTCCGCCACGAAGGTCTCCGCCTGGTACAGCCGGGGCAGATAGCAGCCCTGCACCCCGGCAATGGTCTTTTCCACCACGCCGAAGCCCTCGATGAGCTTGTCCAGCGCCAGCTCCAGCTCGTCCGGCGTCACGGCCAGCAGCTGCGACGTGGCGAAGAGCAGCTTCTCGCGGGGCAGGAACACATGGCCGTTGGCGGCGTTGTGCTCCAGCTCATAGGTCAGCGCCGCCCGCAGGCGGCAGGGATCGTCCCCGTCAAAGCCCAGGCTGATGGCGATCTCGTCCGCTATGGAAAAATCCACCCCGTACTGGGCCCGGGACAGGATATACGGGTCATCCCGCAGGGCCTGGATGGCCCCGTCGCCGTAGGTGCGCTGGAGGGGCATGGCCAGATACACCGGCAGGTCATACCGGGCCAGGAACTCCATCAGCTGGCGCAGGCCCGTCAGCGCCCGGAAGGCGTCGGACAGCTCCTTCGCCCTCTGGGCGGTGATGCCCTTGATGCACCGCAGGCGCTCCGGCTCCTGCTCGATGACCAGCATGGTGTCCGTGCCGAAGCGCTCCACCAGCCGCTGTGCGGTGGCGGGACCAACACCCTTGAGGATGCCGGAGGACAGGTAGGCGATCATGTCCTCCTCACGCTCCGGCATCCGGCGCTCCACGCTCTCGGCGGTGAGCTGGCTGCCGTGGACGGGATGGACGCTCCACACGCCGGTGACGGTCATGCCCTCGCCGGCGGCAGCACAGGGGATACAGCCCACCACGGTGACAGGCTCCTCCTCGCCCTCCACGGTCAGCAGCAGCACGGTATAGCCGTTCTCCTCGTTATGAAAGATGACGTTCTCTACGGTCCCCTCCACGGTCACGCGCTCGCCCATCGGCTCACCTCCCCTGTTCGGTGGTATCTTCCTCTGTATAGTACGCCGCCAGCTCCTGGGGCGTCAGCAATTTCGTGTTCATATCGGACAGCAGCGCCGCGGCGCGGCGGCCCTCGTCGGTCAGTCCGCAGTCCACCAGCAGCACCGGCAGACGGCGGCTCTGGGCCAGACGGCGCAGCGTCACATCCAGTCCCGTCCCGTCTCCGGAGACCCGGACCAGATACACCGCGTCCACCGGGCGCTCACGCCACAGCAGCAGCGATGCCGCCAGCCATATCAGCGCCGTGACGCCGATGGCCGCCAGCGCGGCGACCACGCCGTCCTGTAAAAGCTCCATGCAGCCACCCCCCTGCCCTATCCTATGCGGCAGGGGAAAGGCCGGTCACTTCAGGTATTTTTTCAGATACTGGCCGGTGTAGGACGCCGGGCAGGCGGCGATCTCCTCCGGCGTGCCGCAGGCCACCACCGTACCGCCGCCCACACCGCCCTCCGGGCCCAGGTCGATGATATAGTCGGCACACTTGATCACGTCCAGGTTGTGCTCAATGACCAGCACCGTATTGCCACCATCGGTGAGCCGCTGGAGCACCTCCAACAGCTTCCGCACGTCATCGGCGTGGAGGCCGGTGGTGGGCTCGTCCAGAATATACACCGTCCGCCCTGTGGCGCGGCGGCTCAGCTCCGTGGCCAGCTTGACGCGCTGGGCCTCGCCGCCGGAGAGGGTGGTGCTGGGCTGGCCCAGCTTCACATAGCCCAGCCCCACATCCCGCAGGGTGGTCAGCTTGTCACAGATGGCGGGCACGGCGGAGAAGAACTCCCACGCCTCGTCCACGGTCATATCCAGCACGTCGGCGATGTTTTTGCCCTTGTAGCGGACCTCCAGCGTCTCGCGGTTATAGCGCTTGCCGCGGCAGATCTCGCAGGGGACGTACACATCCGACAGGAAGTGCATCTCGATCTTCAGCATACCGTCGCCGCCGCAGGCCTCGCAGCGGCCGCCCTTGGTGTTGAAGGAGAACCGGCCCGGTCCGTAGCCCCGGGCCTTGGCGTCCGGGGTAGAGGCGAACAGGTCGCGGATCAGGTTGAACAGGTTGGTATAGGTGGCCGGATTGGATCGGGGCGTCCGGCCGATGGGGCTCTGGTCGATGGCAATGACCTTGTCCAGATGCTCCATGCCCTCGATGGCGTCGTGCTTGCCGGGGCGCACCTTCATGCGGTTCAACTGGGCGCCCAGCGCCTTGAACAGCACCTCGTTGACCAGAGAGGATTTTCCGCTGCCGCTGACGCCGGTGACACAGGTGAACGTCCCCAGAGGGATGGACACGTCGATATGCTTCAGGTTGTTCTCCCGGGCGCCGCGGACGGTCAGCAGCCTGCCATTGCCCCTGCGGCGCTGTGCCGGCAGGGGGATGGTGCGTTTGCCGCTGAGGTACTGGCCCGTCAGGCTGTTGGGGTTCGCCATGACCTCCTCCGGGGTGCCGCAGGCCACCACCTGCCCGCCCAGGGCACCGGCGCCGGGACCGATGTCAATAAGGTAATCGGCGGCGCGCATGGTGTCCTCGTCGTGCTCCACCACGATGAGGGTATTGCCCAGATCGCGGAGGCGCTGCAGCGTGGCCAGCAGCTTATCGTTATCCCGCTGGTGCAGGCCGATGGAGGGCTCGTCCAGGATATACAGCACGCCCATGAGGCTGCTGCCGATCTGGGTGGCCAGACGGATACGCTGGCTCTCGCCGCCGGACAGGGTGCCGGAGGCACGGGACAGGGTCAGATAGCTCAGGCCCACGGACTGCAAAAAGCCCAGGCGGGCGTGGATCTCCTTCAGGATCTGGGCGGCGATGATCTGCTGATTGCCGGTCAGGTCCAGATGGTCGAAAAAGGCCAGAGCGTCGTCCACCGGCAGGGTAGTGGCGTCGTAGATGGACTTGCCGCCCACGGTGACGGCCAGCGCCTCCGGCCGCAGACGCTTACCCTGGCAGGCCGGGCAGGGGCAGGGGGTCATCAGGCCCTCGATCTCCTTCTTGCTGGCATCGGACTGGGTCTCCTGATACCGGCGCTCCAGGTTGTTGCAGATGCCCTCGAAGGCCTGGTACAGCACACCCTTGCCCCGGGGCTGGTCATAGTGGAGCTCCAGCTTTTCGCCGCCGGTGCCGTAGAGGATAACATTCTTCACCTCGTCGCTTAGGCTGTCGTAGGGCTGGGTCAGGGAGAAGCGGTATTTCTTACTGAGGGCCTCGAAGTACATACGACTGATGCCGTCGGACCGGATGGAGGCCCAGCCGGTGGCGGTAATGGCGCCCTCCAGGATGGATTTGCTGCCGTCGGGGATGATGAGGGCCGGATCAGCCTTTAATTGCAGGCCCAGGCCGGTGCAGGTGGGGCAGGCGCCAAAGGGACTGTTGAAGGAGAACAGACGGGGCGTCAGCTCCTCGATGGAGATACCGCAGTCGTCACAGGCGTAGTTCTGGGAGAAGGTGATATCTCTCTCCTCCCGCAGCAGGTTGACGGTGACGAGGCCATTCGCCAGGTTGGAGGCCGTCTCCACTGAGTCGGTCAGCCGGCCTGCGATGTCCGGGCGGACGATCAGTCGGTCCACCACGATGTCGATGCGGTGCTTGAGGTTCTTCTCCAGAGAGATGTCCTCGGAGAGTTCGTACATATTGCCGTCCACCCGGGCCCGGACGAAGCCGGACCGGCGGGCATCCTCCAGCACCTTGGCGTGCTCGCCCTTGCGGCCCCGCACCACCGGGGCCATCACCTGGATACGGGTGCCCTCGGGCAGGGCCAGTATCTGGTCGATGATCTGGTCCACCGTCTGGCGGCGTATCTCCTTGCCGCAGTGGGGGCAGTGGGGCGTGCCCACCCGAGCCCACAGCAGACGCAGATAGTCGTAGATCTCCGTCACCGTGCCCACCGTGGAGCGCGGGTTCTTGCTGGTGGTCTTCTGGTCGATGGAGATGGCCGGGGACAGGCCCTCGATGTAATCCACGTCGGGCTTGTCCATCTGCCCCAGGAACATACGGGCGTAGGAGGACAGGCTCTCCACATACCGCCGCTGACCCTCGGCATAGATGGTATCGAAGGCCAGGGAGCTTTTGCCGGAGCCGGAAAGGCCCGTCAGCACCACCAGCTTATCCCGGGGGATGGTGACATCGATGTTCTTCAGATTGTTCTCCCGCGCACCCTTGATGAAAATTTCAGTCTGCATGGTATGCCTCATTTCTGCAACATATGGTTGCAGATAAGTGTAGTGAAATCAATTTTTAATGTCAACAGCGAAATAATTTTTATACGATCACGTCAGCTGTTTTCGCCCGCAGGAGAGCGATAAGGGCGTTGGGATCGCACTCCACCTGATGGCCGATCTTGCCCGCGCTGACGCAGATGGTGCCGTACAGCGGTGCCGTCTCGTGGAACACGGTGGGAAACTGCTTTTTCATGCCCACCGGGCTGCACCCGCCGTGGACGTAGCCGGTCAGGGGCAGCAGTTCTTTCTGGGGCAGCATGGCCACGGACTTCTCCCCCACCGCTTTGGCGGCCTTTTTCAGGTCCAGGTTCTCGGCCACAGGGATGTCGAACACATAGTATGCCCCGCTGGCGGCCTTTGTCACCAGCGTTTTGAACACCTGCTCCGCCGGCTGGCCCAGTATCTGCGCCACGGACACGCCGTCGATGGGGCCATCCGGGTCGTAGCTGTGGGCGGTATAGGGTATTTTCTTCTGGTCCAGCGTCCGCATGACGTTGGTTTTTTCTTCTTTGTTCTTTGCCATAGGGCCAGCCTCCTTATCTGTTTACACATACAGGGCGATGAGGGACAGTATCAGGATATGCACGGGGTAAAAGGCGTAAAAGCCGTACTGCACCGCCCGGTTGGAATAGCCGCGCCGACCATTGTAGAGCCAGAGGGGCAGCAGTGCCGCCAGCGACCACAGCTCGATGGACACGCCGCCCATAATGCCGATGCTGAATACCGCCAGTCCCACCGCCTGCGCCGTTCGCTTCACGACGGTGCCGCAGGACACGCGGCGGACACCGTAGAACAGCACCACCAGCAGCATACCCCAGCCCCGATAGTCCGTCCCGGCCAGCTCCAGCAGGCAGAACGCGGCGGCCACGGCCGCGCCGGTGAGCAAAAAGGCCGCCGGCGTTTTCTTTCGCAGCGCCCAATCGACACACCAGCAGATCAGCGCACCGGCCAACAGCGTCCACAGCACGTTCTGGGAATAGGGATACCACACCGTGCCGCCCACCATCAGGTCGAAGGGGACTTCGGACAGCAGGGCAAACGCCAGCAGCCGCAGGGCGTATTTCCTCCGATCGCGGGTGTAGACGCAGCCCTCGGCGATGAGGAAGCAGAAGATGGGAAAGGCGAGCCGTCCGATGCAGCGCAGCCACAAAACCGTTGGGAACAGCGTGTGCCCCATGTGGTCAATGAACATGGTGCAGGCGGCGATGAGCTTCAGGTGAAAGCCGTTCAGGACTTGACAGGTTTTTCTTCGCATTTTTTATCTCCATTGGCCAGCAGGATCACGCAGCCGAACACGCAGGCCATACCCAACACGGTCCAGACGGTCAGCACCTCCTTGAACACGAACACGCCCACCAGCGTCTCCACCACCGGCTCGATATTGGTAATGATGGAGGCGCGGCCGCTTTCCACGCCCTCAAGCCCCTTCGTGTAGAAGATGTAGGGCAGCACCGTGGCCACGATCACCACACCGCACACGCCCACGATGCCCTGCGTGCCGGAAAAGGCCAGCGGCAGCGTCTCGAAGTCCGCGAAAAAGACCGAGCCAAGCCCCGCCACCAGAAATGTCCAGTAGATCATGGTATAGCTCTCGTAATGGGCCAGTCCGTAGTGGGCAAACACCGTATAGCTGGCGTAGCACAGGCCGGACAGCACGCCCAGACCGATACCCGCCCAGGAGGCGGTCATATCGCCGCCGATGATGCCGCTGACCATCACGCATCCCAGCAGGGACACCACCAGGGCGATGAGCTTGCGCTTCGTCAGCGGTGTCTTCCACAGCACGGCGCTGAAAATGACCACAAAGGACGGGGCCAGATACAGCAGCACCGCCGCCACCGACAGGGAGCACATGGTCTGGCACTGGAAGTAGACCAGGCTCAGCGTCAGGATGCTGAGCAGGCCGGAACACAGGAAAATGGGCAGATGCTTCAGCTTGATGCGGAACACCTGACGGTGAAACAGGCCGAACACGATGGTCAGGATCACCAGCGTGCCGAAGTTCCGGATGAACACCCGGTTGCCCAGCGATACGCCCACCTCTGTGAGCATACGGTTGGAAAAACCGATAAAGCCCCAGCACACGGCGCTGAGGATCACGTAGATATAGGAAAGGTACTTTTTCATAGGTCGTTTCTCGGTTCGGTTTATTTCTCCCCCCGCAGTTCAATGATCTGATCCCGCAGCAGGGCGGCATATTCGAATTCCAGCATACGGCTGGCCTCTTTCATTTCCTTCTCCAGACGTGCGATGGTCTCAGCTCGCTCACGGTCAGAAAGCTTCTTCTTCGACAGCTTGGAGGCCTCCTCGGCGCTGTGGCTGATCTCCACCATCTCGCGGACACTCTTGCGGATGGTCTGCGGGATAATGCCGTGGGCCTTGTTGAAGTCGTCCTGCAGTTTCCGGCGGCGCTCCGTCTCGTCCATAGCGGCCCGCATGGAGGGGGTAACGGTATCGGCGTACAGGATGACCAGGCCCTCGGCGTTGCGGGCGGCGCGGCCGATGGTCTGTATCAGGCTGGTCTCGCTGCGAAGGAAGCCCTCCTTGTCGGCGTCCAGAATGGCCACCAACGACACCTCCGGCAGGTCCAGGCCCTCACGCAGCAGGTTGATACCCACCAGCACGTCGAACTCGCCCAGACGCAGGTCGCGGATGATCTCCATGCGCTCCAGGGCCGACACGTCGGCGTGCATATACCGCACCTTGATACCCAGCCCACGGAAGTGGGCGGTCAGGTCCTCGGCCATTTTCTTGGTGAGGGTGGTCACCAGCACGCGCTCGTTCTTCTCCGCCCGGGCGTGTATCTCCGCCACCAGGTCGTCGATCTGACCCAGCACCGGACGGACCTCCACTCTGGGGTCCAGCAGGCCGGTCGGCCGGATGACCTGTTCCACGATCTGGTCCGCCTGCTGCTTTTCAAAGTCGCCGGGGGTGGCGGAGACGAACACCGCCTGAGAAAAGCGCTCCTCGAACTCCTCGAACTTCAGGGGGCGGTTATCAAAGGCGCAGGGCAGGCGGAAGCCGTAGTCCACCAGGCTCTGCTTGCGGGCATGGTCGCCGTTGTACATGGCCCGCACCTGGGGCAGGGTCACATGGCTCTCGTCCACGAACAGCAGAAAATCCTCCGGGAAATAGTCCAGCAGGGTGGTGGGCGGGGAGCCGGGCTCCCGGCCGGAGATCACCCGGGAATAGTTTTCGATGCCGGTACAGTAGCCCAGCTCCCGCATCATCTCCAGGTCATACCGGGTGCGCTGGTCAATGCGCTGGGCCTCGATGAGCTTGCCATGATCCTCAAACCACTTTTTCCGCTCCGCCAGCTCCTTTTCGATCTCCTCCGCCGCCCGCTCCATCTTGTCCTTGGTGGTGACGTAGTGGCTGGCGGGATAGATGGCCACATGCTGGAGCACCCGCTGGGCCTGACCGGTGACGGGGTTGATCTGGGAAATGCGGTCGATCTCGTCGCCGAAGAACTCCACCCGGATGGCATATCCGTTGGCGTACACCGGATAGATCTCCACCGTGTCCCCCCGGACCCGGAACATATTCCGGTCAAAGGCGATGTCGTTGCGCTCATAGCGGATCTCCACCAGCTTGCGCAGCAGCTGGTCCCGGGGGTACTCCTTCCCCTGGCGCAGGGAGATCACCATGTTGGCATAGTCGATGGGGTCCCCCAATCCATAGATGCACGACACCGATGACACCACGATCACGTCCCGCCGCTCAAACAGGGCGGCGGTGGCGCTGTGGCGCAGGCGCTCGATCTCGTCGTTGATGGCGGCGTCCTTTTCGATGAAGGTGTCCGTGTGGGGGATGTACGCCTCCGGCTGATAGTAGTCATAGTAGGACACGAAGTATTCCACGGCGTTTTCCGGGAAGAAGGCCCGGAACTCCTCGCACAGCTGGGCCGCCAGGGTCTTGTTGTGGGCCAGCACCAGGGTGGGCCGCTGGACCCGTTCGATGACCTTGGCCATGGTGTAGGTCTTGCCGGAGCCGGTGACGCCCTTGAGCACCTGCTCCCGCAGGCCGTTTTCCAGCCCCTGTGCCAGCTTTTCGATGGCCTGGGGCTGGTCGCCGGCGGGGCTGTACTCCGAAACAACTTTGAAATCAGGCATAGCACCCTCCCTTTATCTCCGCAAAAATCCGCTCTCCGCCATGGAGACGTAGTCGTCGTCCGCCACGATGATGTGGTCGGCCAGCCGGATGCCCAGCGGGGCCAGAGCCTCCTGTATCCGATGAGTCACCAGCACGTCGGCGTCGGAGGGCAGTGCCACGCCGCTGGGATGGTTGTGCGCCAGAATGATGGTGCTGGCTCCTGCGTACAGGGCATTCTCCACTACCTGCCGCACATGGACGGCGGAGGCGGACACCGTCCCCTTGGCAATGCACCGGCAGGTCAGCAGCTTGCCCTTTCCGTCCAGACACACCTGGTACAAAAGCTCCCGCTTCTGCCCCGCCAGCAGCTCCATGAAATAGGCGCCGGTGCGGTCCGGCGAATTGAGGATCTTCTCCGGCAGACTGGTGATCCGCGCCCGCTGGCTGATATCCGCCATCAAGCGCAGCAGCAGGGCGGCGCCGGCACC
>OGUM01000857.1_pt1 | contig 24525 bp, 29 predicted proteins | sample 1553631 | NCBI WGS metagenome assembly OGUM01 (sample SAMEA2580228, study PRJEB22360) | human gut metagenome | biome: human gut; feature: human-associated habitat; material: faeces | place: Denmark | collected 2008/2010 | reverse complement strand
GCCGGTGCTGACGGTGCTGCGGCAGTCGCCGATGCTGCTGGCAGCGGAGACGCAGGTGACGCAGGCAGAGACGCCCCGGAACGCGGAGGAGACGCCCTCCCCCGCCCCGGCGGAAACACCGGAGGGCCCAACAACGGGGCAGACGGAGAACACCGGCGGGCAGGGGGAGTCGAGGCCGCTGTCGGTGGTGGCGGCGGATGAGAACGGGTACACCCGGGTGGGGGACGTGTTCATCAAGAACAGCTCGCGGCAGACGGTGGAGGGCATCGTGTTTGACGGGACGTTCGCGGCGGCGCTGGGCGAGGACGCGCCGCAGGTGCTGATCGTCCACACCCACGGCAGCGAGGCGTACACCATGCCGCCGGGGGAGGAATACGAGGACACGGGGAGCTTTCGGACGGCAGATGCCAGCGTGAGCGTGATACGGGTGGGCGATGAGTTGGCCAAAGTGCTGTCGGGCTACGGGATATCGGTGCTGCACGACCGGGCGCTGTATGACGACCCGGAGTACAACGGGGCGTACTACCGGGCGGAGGACGCCATCGAGGCGTATATGGAGAAATACCCCAGCATCGGGTTCATTCTGGATGTGCACCGGGACGCGCTGGAGGACAAGGCCGGGCACCAGTACAAGGTGGTAACGCGGGAGGACCCGGACTGCGCGCAGGTGAGCCTGGTAATGGGCAGCAGCTGGGAGGGCTGGCAGGAGAACCTGAAATTCGCCGTGGCGGTGCAGCAGCACCTGACAGAGCGCTATCCCACGCTGATGCGGCCGCTGACGCTGCGGAATTCGGACTACAATGAGTACTTCACGCCCGGGAGCCTGCTGGTGGAGATCGGCGCAGCGGGGAACTCGCTGGACGAGGCGCTGAAGGCCGTGCGGGTGTTCGGAGAGGGATTTGCGGAGGTAGTGACGGGAAAATAGGGTTGCAATCCGGGTGTCGGTAGGGTATAATGTGGAAAACTTATCGAAAAAAACGATTCCGGAGGGTATAGACTATGAAACGGAACCGCGGCTTTACATTGATGGAAATGCTGATCGTGGTGGCGATCATCGCTGTGCTGGCGGCTGTTGCCATCCCTGTGTTCAACGGCAGCCTGCACAAGGCCAAGGTGGCCGCCGACATGGCCAACGTGCGGGCGTATTACGCGGAATTGCAGACACAGTACATCACCACCGGAGAATACATAGACATCGGGGGTGACCTGCATGAGAACGCGCAACGGTTCATTACGTTTTTGGACGGCACCAAAGTGCAGATGCAGGCTGGCACGGTAAGTGCGATACTGGAGAGGGAGCGCACAGACCCGACCAGCGGGCAGAAGGGCGCGCCCATTGGCTATCAGGTCTACTATTTCTGCGACAAGGGCGACCACGAGCTGCTGCTGGAATAATGATGAAAAAAGAGACGGCGTGAGCCGTCTCTTTTCTTATCGGTTTTTCTTGGCCAGCTCCATGAGTTCCGGGTACTTGGACTTGATGTAGCTGTAGCTGCCCCGACCGTGGGGCAGCAGGCAGTCGGAGCAGTCCTTGACGCCGTTTTCCAGGTACCTGAAGTTGCCGCCGCACTTGCTGCCCAGGGTGTACAGCGGGCAGTAGCAGAACAGGCAGTTGAAGTCCTCCGGGTGGCCAGTCTTGTGGCAGGGGAAGAACTCGCAGGCGGTGTGCTGGGTGAAGGAGTAGGCGCACTCCTCGGGCTTTTTGGTGTAGATATCGTCCATGTCAGTCCTCCACGGTGACCAGGCCGTCGTCACCCACGGTGACGGTCATGCCGGTCTGCACATATTGCAGGAACTCGTCGCCCAGGGAGTCCACCACGGGCATTTTGCTGTCGGTCCAGACATCGCCCAGAATGGCGCCGGAGGCGGCCAGGGAGTCGATGGGCAGGGAGAAGAGCATACAGGCGGGCTGCTTGCCGTGGGAGCACACCGTGAAGAGCACCATGCCGCCGGTGGTGGAGCCGATGGTCTGGGGCAGGCAGAGGGCCTTGCCGATCATGGGCTTTTTGTAGATGTCGGGGTTATTCTGGTCGCCGCACTTGACCTGCTTGTCGCCGAACATCATGGCCATCTGGTAGCTGGCCAGGGTGTTGAAGCCGCCATGGCTGACCAGCGCTTCGGCGGTGCAGGTGCCGGGGACCACCACGCGGCCCTTGAACTGCTGCATATCAGCGTCCCTCCTTTCCGGTGAGGATGTCCAGTATCTCCGCGTCGGTATAATACCGGGCGCTGGTGTAGGTGCGGAGCTTATTGGAGTTGGTGATGACCGCCTTTTTCTTGCAGAGGGGGTTGTTCATGTACATCAGCGGGCAGATGTAGCTGAGGATCACGCCCATGCTTTGCAGCTTGTAGCCCTCCACGGTGTCCTTGAAGGCGTCCAGCACCGCCGGGGCAGCGGTGAACACGGTGGGAACGGCCACCTGCAGGCGGTTCTGCGCCCGCAGGGCATCGGTGAGCTTCGCCGTCCAGTCCTTCAGCTGCTCCAGCGTCAGGTGAGGACAGCCCACGAAGCACAGCTGCGGCGCGGCGGCAGGGTCCTTCCAGATGACGGGATAGCTGCGCTTCACGCGCTCCAGCTCGGCGTCATCGATGATGTAGGTCCGATAGCCCTCCCGCAGCAGGGCCTCGCCCTGCTGTTTTGCCTCGGGGGTGAGGTGCTCCACATGGTACAGGCCCACGGCGCCGTTGGAGGCGGTGGCCGCGCCGAAGTCCTTGAGGTAGGCGCGGTTCTCGTCGTTCAGTTCCGTGCCCAGCCACTTGTCCAGTCCCCGGACGTAGGGCACGTCCTCCATGACCTTCATGCCGATGGCGGAGCCGAGAAGCTGAGCCTCGGGCCGGCGGGGGCATTTGACCTCCACCAGCCAATGGGCCTTGCGGCCCTCGTCGGTGAGCAGGCCGAACTCCGGCACGAAGCCGGCGATGCTGCCCATGAGCTCCAGCATACCGCTGTTGCGGTTGCAGCGGGCGCCCAGGACGGAGTTGGCGTAGATCACGGCGGAGGACTCCGCCCAGCTGAGGATATCACCCTGTTTTGGGGTGTTGCCCACCTGTTCCAGATAGCAGGTACAGGTATAGGCGTTATCGGCGGTGATGCCCAGCTTTTTCAGCTGTTGCTCATACCGGTCCTGCTGGGTGTACATGATCTTGCGGAAGACGATGTCCTCCAACAGACTGGTGGGGACGTGCTTATCCAGGGGCAGGGGGTCAGCAGTGAATTTCTGACCGCTGGTAAGGCCGGACTCGATAAGACGGTCGTACAGGTCGTAGACCGGCTTCATCACCGCCAAACCGAAGGAGATGACGGTGTGGCCGTACTCACTGGTAACGGGGACCATACGCTGGGCGCCGAAGGTATCGCCGTACATGACCAGCGTCTTGACCACCTTGGCCATGGTCTCGCCCTGGGCGCCGTCCAGCAGGGCCTGCTGCTGGGGTGTCAACTGCATAAAACCACTTCCTTTGTTTCAGAATGGTGCTGCGCTGGCTCTATTGTACCAGTCCGCCGCGGGAAAGTCAACTTGACGAAGGGGACGCGGTGGGGTATACTGCAGGAGAAAGGACGGTGGCAATATGCGGAGCGTGCTGCTGTGGAAGGATATGGACCGGGTGGCGGAGCAGATGGACGCCGCCGTATTTCAATATGTGGGTGAATTGCAGACGGAGAGCTTTGAGGCCTTTGCCGACTTCGACCTGCTGGCCTTTGACTGGTACGATGTGCGGAAGGCGGGGAAAAGCGGCAAGGTGCTGGTATACATCGACCGGGAGGACCTGTTTTTCTTCTGCCGGAACGAGGCGGCACAGCAGTATGTGCAGGGTGCGGTGGACACGCTGACCGCAGGCGGACCGCTGAATGACCAGCAGCTGCTGTACCGGTTTTTTGCGGGGCTGTTCAAGGGCGACATGGCGTATCTGGAAAAGCTGGAGGCCCAGATCAACGGCGGCGAGAGCACCATACTGGAGGGCAAGGCCAAGGACGACGCGCCCCGGCGCATCGCCGCGTGGCGGCGGGAGCTGCTGCACCTGAAGCGGTACTATGAGCAGCTGGATGCCATCTTCGATGAGATGTGCGACAACGATAACGGGCTGATCGAAGCCAACATTCTGGCGCGGCTGGAGGTGCTGGGGCGGCGGACGGGCCGGTATCTGCAAAAGGTATGCGCGCTGCAGGAGCTGGTGGCCCAGCTGCGGGAGGCCTATCAGAGCCAGCTGGCCATCCAGCAGAACGACCTGATGCGGGTATTCACCATTGTGACGGTGCTGTTCCTGCCGCTGACGCTGATCACCGGCTGGTTCGGCATGAACTTCGTAAATATGCCGGAGCTGCAGTCGGAGTGGGGCTATCCCGTGATCATCGCCGCCAGCATACTGCTGGTGGCAGGACTGCTGTGGTTCTTCAGGCACAAGAAATGGCTGTAAAAAAGCACCCCTCAGGCCGCCTGGCCTGAGGGGTGCTTTTCATCTGTATACCACCGCTGCGGCGGAGAAAACGGCCAGCAGCGGCAGCAGAGTCTGTCCCCTGCGCCGCAGACGGCGGCGCAGGAGGTGCAAAGCGTTCAAGCTGCCAGGGTCTTGCCCATGGCGCGCAGGGCATCCAGGGCGGTGTCATCCGGGGCCTCGCAGCAGATCACGCTGTCGCAGACCAGGTTCACGCCGGCATCGGCGCAGTCCTTTTCCCAGGAGCGCATCCACTCGCCGTCGCCCCAGCCGTAGGAGCCGAACAGGGCCACGGCCTTGCCGCCCAGGCAGTTCTTGCAGGCGTCGAACATGGGCTGGAACTCCATCTCCTCCAGCACCTCGCTGCCCATGGCCGGGCAGCCGAAGGCAATGGCGGCATAGCCGTTCAGCTCGGCGGTGTTCACCTGGTCCACCGTCAGCAGCTTGGCATCCGCGCCGGCGGCGGTCATGCCCTCCAGCACGGCATTGGCCATGGCCTCGGTGTTGCCGGTGCCGCTCCAATAGATCACAGCAGTCTTTTTCATTGTCGTTTCTCCTTTCGATCGTTACCCCGCCACAGCCAGCTGATCGATCGTCGCGCCGGCCTGCCAGAGCTTGCAGTATGTGTCCGTGCAGCGCTTGAACCGGGTGAAGAGCCGCCGGGCCCGGGCCTCGTCGCTGTACACCTTCCACAGCCCCGCGCACTTGTAGCTGCGGGCACGGTTGTCCACGAAGCCCTTGACGTCCTCAGGAGGGTAGCTGAGGAAGAGGCCGATCTCGTGGGGGAAGTCCGCACCCTGACGGAAGCGGCGGATCAGCGTGGCCACACAGCGGCCGCAGCTGCCGCCGTCATAGCCGGCCTCCGCCAGCAGGCGGCGGGCCAGATCGTCGCTGAGATCGCGGCGGAGAGTGGCGGGGCGGTAGAGGTACAGCAGGGCGCTGCCCTCGGTAAAGCGGAGGGGCAGCAGGCACAGGCCCTTGGGCGAGAGGCGGCGGTTCAGCTGCCGCACCTCGTCCAGCAGTGCATCCCGGTCCGTGCAGGGACAGGGAAAGAGACTGCCGGTCTTGATACCGGCCAGGGTAGGCGCGCACTGACGTACGACCATTTCTTCGGACATAGGGGTTCCTCCTTAACCGGCGTGTTTTTCCAGAATGCTCCGCAGGGCGGACAGAGAGCTGGTATGGCAGCGCTCAATACGGGTCGGCGTGCCCTTCAGCTCGCTGAGGGCGCTCTGCACCAGCTTATGGGACATGGTGGAGGTGAAGAAGATCATCAGGTCCGGGCTGCCCAGCTTGTTTTTCAGGCCGCCGGAGGGCTTGGTGAATACCTTGGCGGAGCATTTGTAGGACTGACACAGGTCCTTGTAACGGCGCTCCATGCACTCGTTGCCGCCTAAGATCACGACGCTCATATCGCACTTCCTTTCTGTTCCGTGCCGCCGAATATTGCTCGACGGTATTTTTGCTCGTTTCTTCCGGATGATACGCGGTTAGCTTCTTCTAACTTCGGTTAGAGTAATTTAACTATCGGTTTTCAAAAAAGCGCCGGGGGAGGGCGCTTCTTTGACGGGTCACTTTCTATGGAAGGAGAAAAGGTCCTTTTTCTCGTAGGGATGGGCGTCCACCGCCTTGACCTCGTAGCCGGTGGCGGCGATGGCATCACGCAGCGCCTGCTGGTCCAGGGGCTGCTCCGAGAGGATCACCGTCTCGCCCTTGGTGTGGGAGGACGTGACCTTCTGGACGGAGAACTTGTTTCGGACGGTGTCGTTGATGTGGTTTTCGCACATACCGCAGGCCATGCCGTCCACCTTCAGGATGGTTTCTGTCATGGTAACATCTCCTTTTAGACGCAGGGGGAGGCACTGACGATGCCTCCCCCTGCTCTATTCAGTGCTTGCAGTTCTGGCTGTGGCACTGGCCGTGCATGGCGCAGTGGGCGCAGCCGGCACCGCAGGAGGACTTTCCCGCCTTCTTCTGGCGCAGCAGGTAGCGGATGATGAGGATCACAACGACAAGTAAGGCGGCACTGATGAGGATCGTGCCCAGGTTTGCTGACAGCCATTGCAGCATGGAAGTTCACTCCTTTCTATGGGGTAAGAGGGTAATTACGGGGACAGTTTACTTCACGGACAGCTTGGTGGCTTCCTTGTAGGGCTTGCACAGCATATAGATGATGCCGGCCAGTAAGATCACCGCCACGATGACGCCCAGGATGTTGGCATTGCCGGTGAACAGGCCGCCGAACTGGTTGATCATCAGCGCGATCACATAGGCGAACACGCACTGATAGCCGATGGCGAACCAGGTCCACTTGCGGCTGTTCATCTCGCGCTTGATGGCGCCGATGGCAGCGAAGCAGGGGGCGCACAGCAGGTTGAACACCAGGAAGCTGTAAGCAGTGATACCGGTGAAAGCCGCAGCCATAGCGTCGTAGACGCTGCCGTCGCCGCCGCCGTACAGGACGCCCAGGGTGCCCACGATGTTCTCCTTGGCCACCAGGCCGGTGATGGAGGCGACGACCGCCTGCCAGTTGCCCCAGCCAAGGGGTGCGAAGATCCAGTCGATGGCGCCGCCGATGGCCGCCAGGATGGAGCAGTCGATCTGCTCATCGGACAGCATCTGGAAGGTGCCGTCCACCCAGCCGAAGTAGCTGGTGAACCAGACGAAGATGGTGGACAGCAGGATGATGGTGCCGGCCTTCTTGATGAAGGACCAGCCGCGCTCCCACATGGAGCGGAGGACGTTGCCCAGGGTGGGCCAGTGGTAAGCGGGCAGCTCCATAACGAAGGGAGCAGGCTCGCCGGAGAACATCTTGGTCTTCTTCAGCATGATGCCGGAGATCACGATGGCGGCCATGCCGATGAAGTAAGCGGAGGTGGACACCCACGCGCTGCCGCCGAAAATGGCGCCGGCGATCATGGCGATGAAGGGCACCTTGGCGCCGCAAGGGATGAACGTGGTGGTCATGATGGTCATGCGCCGGTCACGCTCGTTCTCGATGGTACGGGAGGCCATAACACCGGGGATACCGCAGCCGGTACCGATCAGCATGGGGATGAAGGACTTACCGGACAGGCCGAACTTACGGAAGATACGGTCCAGCACGAAGGCGATACGGGCCATGTAGCCGCAGGCCTCCAGGAACGCCAGCAGCAGGAACAGAACCAGCATCTGGGGCACGAAGCCCAGCACCGCGCCCACACCGGCCACGATACCGTCAAGGATCAGGCCGGACAGCCAGTCGGCAGCACCGGCGGACTCCAACGCGTTGCCCACTAGCACAGGAACACCGGGCACCCACACGCCGTAGTCGGCGGGGTCAGGGGCCTCAAAGCCATTTGCCTCCAGATAGGCCGCGGCGTCCACATAGGTCATCTGCACCACATCGTCCCGCTTGTCGGCATCCTGGGGCAGGGCGTCATAGTAGGCGGTCATGGTGTTGACGGCCAGGGTCTCCTCATCCTCCACATCCACGGCGGCGGTGTCGGAGGTGGGAACGAAGGACTTTATCCGGGCCAGGGCGGCGCCGGCATCGAAGTCCTCCGCCTCGGTGTCCAGCCCCAGGAAGGCGTCTACGGCCTGGGTGGCGGCGGTATATTCGTCGCTGGCCTCGGTATATGCCTTGGAGCCGATGCCGAGCAGGTGCCAGCCGTCGCCGAACAGGCCGTCGTTCGCCCAGTCGGTAGCGGCGGAGCCAACGGTGACCATGGAGATGTAGTACACCAGGAACATGACCAGAGCGAAGATGGGCAGACCCAGCCAGCGGTTGGTGACGACCCGGTCGATCTTGTCGCTGGCGGAGAGCTGACCGGCGTTTTTCTTCTTATAGCACGCCTTGATGATCTCGGCGATGTACACATAGCGCTCGTTGGTAATGATGGACTCGGCATCGTCGTCCAGCTCCTTCTCGGCGGCCTTGATGTCCTCCTCGATGTGCGCCATGACGGTCGGGTCGATCTTCAGCTGATCCAGCACCTTGTCATCGCGCTCGAAGATCTTGATGGCGTACCAGCGCTGCTGCTCCTCGGGCAGGTTATGTACGGCGGCCTCCTCGATGTGGGCGATGGCGTGCTCCACGGGGCCGGAGAAGGTGTGCATGGGAACGGTCTTGGTGGACTTGGCGGCCTGCACAGCGGCCTCGGCGGCCTCCATAATGCCCTCGCCCTTCAGGGCGGAAATCTCCACGATCTTGCAGCCCAGCTCGCGGCTCAACTCCTCCACGTTGATCTTGTCGCCGTTCTTGCGGACCACGTCCATCATGTTGATGGCGATGACAACGGGGATGCCCAGCTCGGTCAACTGGGTGGTCAGGTACAGGTTACGCTCCAGGTTCGTACCGTCGATGATGTTCAGGATGGCGTCGGGGCGCTCGGTGATGAGGTAATTACGGGCGACCACTTCCTCCAGGGTGTAGGGGGACAGGGAGTAGATGCCGGGCAGGTCCATGATGGCCACGTCATCGTGCTTCTTCAGCTTGCCCTCTTTCTTCTCCACCGTAACGCCGGGCCAGTTGCCCACGAACTGGTTGGAGCCGGTCAGCGCGTTGAACAGGGTGGTCTTGCCAGAGTTGGGGTTACCTGCCAACGCGATCTTTATCTGTTTTTCCATAGTGTCTCTCCTTCCGGTTAATCTCGTTGAACCTATATACAGATGAATTTAAATAACGGACGTATTTCCGGCACCGGAACACGGCGCCGCAGGTCATTACTCGACCTCGATCATTTCGGTGTCGGCCTTACGCAGGCTCAGCTCGTAGCCGCGGACAGTGACCTCCATGGGATCGCCCAGAGGGGCAACCTTGCGGACATAGACCTCCACGCCCTTGGTGATGCCCATATCCATGATACGGCGCTTGACAGGGCCCTCGCCGTGGAGCTTGACGACCTTGACGGTCTCGCCGATCTTGACTTCACGCAATGTTTTCATGCTTCTGCTCTCCTTCTATGTGATATTTCTGTTTCTCAAATACAATAACCGCTTGGCGCGGCTATCAGACCATGATCTTGCGGGCCATTTCCTCGCTGATGGCCACGCGGGACTCCTTGACCTTCACGATGACGTTGCCGCCCATGGCGGACACCAGCGTGACGGTGCTGCCCGGGGTGAAGCCCAGGTCCTCCAAGTGCTTTTTGACCTCCGGGCTGCCGCCCACCTTGTGGATGAGCTGCTCCGTTCCGGCGTCTGCCAGCATCAAAGGCATCATGTATATCCCTCCGTTTCACGGTTAGCTTGCGCTAACCCTGTGTCTGAAAAAAGCGGTTCTGAAAGGGCTTTCCCGGTCCATAGCGGGCCACGACGGTTAGTCCTCCTTAACCTATGGCACAGTTTAATACCTCAAACCCTCTTTGTCAATAGGGAGAACGAAATTTTTTTAGCGCACTTGTAAGTTTGTGAAAATTGTGGTATGCTGTTAAAAGTGTATTGGGGAAAGTTGGTGATACTTTTTATGCAGATACTGCGCGCCTCCGAGGATTATTTAGAGACGATGCTGATGATGCAGCAGCAGCACGGCTACATCCGTTCCATCGACGTAGCCGAGCATCTGGGCGTGACAAAACCCAGCGTGACCTACGCCACCAAACGGCTGCGGGAAAACGGCTATATCACGATGGACAAGGACGGACTCATCACCCTGACGGCCAGCGGTATGGCCATCGCCGAGCGTATGCTGGACCGGCACCACACGCTGACGAAATTCCTGATGGCGTTGGGCATCGACGCCGCTACGGCGGAGACAGATGCCTGCAAGATCGAACACGATATCAGTCAGAAGACCTTTGACGCCATCTGTGCCCACGCAAAGGCGCATTTGTGACAAAAAAGGCCACCCTATCGGGTGGTCTTTTTGTATGCCCGCCCGCAGAGGCGGGCATTTTCGCGTTTACGCTTCCAACGGCAGGCGGAGGGTAAAGGTGGTGCCCTCCCCCTCACGGCTGTCCAGCGTGACGGTGCCGTGGTGATAAGCCACGGCGTGCTTGACGATGGACAAGCCCAATCCGGTACCGCCGGAGGCCTTGGAGTGGCTCTTGTCCACGCGGTAGAAGCGCTCGAAGACGCGGCCCTGGTGCTCCGGCGGGATACCGATACCGGTATCGGCCACCGTGACCACGGCGTCGGAGCCGTCACGGCCCACGGTGACGGCGACGCTGCCGCCGTCCTTATTGTACTTGATGGCGTTGTCGCAGAGGTTGAAGACCGTCTCGGTCAACAGGCGGCGGACGCCAGGGACCGTAACGGCCTCGCCGGTGACGGTCATGGTGATCTGGCGCTGCTGCGCGGCGCTCTCCAGCGACTTGACCGTGTCGGTGCAGAGGGAGAGCAGCTCCACCGGCTCGGTGGGCAGGCTGCCGCCCTCGTCCAGCTCAGACAGGCGGAGGATGTCGTTGATCAGCGTCACCAGGCGCTGGGCCTCGCCGCGGATATGGCCCACGAAGCGGGGCACATCGTCAGGCCGGACCATGCCGTTCTCCAGCAGCTCGGCGCTGCCGATGATGCCCTGAAGCGGGGTCTTCAGCTCATGGGAGACGTTGGCGGTGAATTCGCGGCGGTTGCGCTCGGCGTAGGCCTGCTCGGTGACGTCGAAGGTCAGCAGCACCGCGCCCACCACCTCGCCGTCGGCCTGGATACGGGTCATGTCGAACTGGTACTCGCGGCCGTCGCGCTCCATACGGGTCTCGCCGTGGCCGGTGTCCATGGCATCGTGGAGGGCGTGACTGACGGCGCTGCCGCGCTCCACGGTCAGCAGAGGCTGGCCCACGCAGGCTGCATCGGTGTGGAACACGGCGCAGGCGGCAGGGTTCATGCTGAGGATGGTGCCGCCGTTGTCCACCAGTACCAGTCCCTCGGTCATGCTGGCGGTGATCTGTTCAAACTCCTCGGACCGGCGGCGCAGAGAACGCAGCTGATCGTCGATCTGACGCCGCTGGTGCTCCAGCCGGCGCAGCAGGGGCGAAAGCTCCTCATAGGCGTCGTTTTCCAGGGGGTGCTCCAGGTCCAGGGTGTTCAGGGGGCGGGTGATGCGGCGGGACACGCGGCCGGCCAGAATGCCGGAGAGGATCAGGGCCACGGCGATGACCGCCAGGATGGCGGAGAGCATACTCAGAAGCAGCACGCCCATGGTGACGCGGCTGGCGGACAGGCGCAGCACGGTGCCGTCCGGCAGCCGGCGGGCGTAGTAGAGGGTCTTTTCCAGCAGAGTGGCGCTGTAACGGCTGGACTCACCGGTGCCGTTGGTCAGGGCCTGACGGACCTCCTCGCGCTGGGCGTGGTTCTCCATAGCCGCAGCGTCAGCCTTCGTATCATAGAGCACCGTGCCGTCGGCGCGAAGCCAGGTGATGCGGTAATTGTCGGAGTGCAGCTTGGACAGATAGGCCTCGCCGTCGCCGGACTCCATGGCCGCAGCGGCGATGGACAGCTCATCCCGGAGCTGCTGCTCCTGGACATGGCCGAAATAGGTGTACAGTGCGCCCATGATAATGACCAGACTGGCCAGCAGCACCGCAAGCCCCACCGCCACGGTGGAGCGAAATATCTTTTTTGTCATATGGTCTCCTCCCAGCGGTAGCCCACGCCGCGGACCGTGGTGATGTGTGCGCCGGCCTTGCCCAGCTTCTGGCGCAGGGTACGGATGTGCATATCCACGGTACGGCTCTCGCCGCAGTAATCCATGCCCCAGACCAGCTCCATCAGCCGGTCACGGGTGTAGGCCGTGCCGGGGTGGCTGAGGAACAGGCGCAGCAGCTCGTATTCCTTGTAGGTCAGGTCGACGCGTTCGCCGCCGGACAGGACGGTGTGGGCACGGGTATCCAGCGACACCTCACCGCTGCGGAGGATGGAGCTGTCCCCCTCCGGCTGGCAGCGGCGCAGCACCGCCTTGACCCGGGAGACCAGCTCGATGACGCTGAAGGGCTTGGTCAGATAGTCATCCGCGCCGCCGTCCAGCGCCCGGACGCGGTCGTACTCCGCGCCCTTGGCGGTGGCCATAATGACCGGGATGCGGCGCAGGGACGTGGAGGCGCGCATACGGCCCAGCAGCTCCGTGCCGTCGATGCCGGGGAGCATCACGTCCAGCACCACCAGGTCGGGCTTTTCGCTTTGCAGGGCCTGCCAGAAGGCGGCGCCGTCGGTAAAGCCCTCGGCCTCCAGCCCGGCGGAGCGCAGGGCATACAGCTCGATATCGCGGATGCTGGCGTCGTCCTCTACACACCAGATCATGTGGGGTCCCTCCTTTTGGCTCAAGTGGCCTCGGTCTTGTGCACGCCGGTGACGGAAAACATCACCCACTCGGCGATGTTGGTGGCGTGGTCGCCGATACGTTCATAATACTTGGCGATCATCAGTAAGTCAAGTGTGGCTTCGCCGTCATCCACGTCCTTGGCGATACGGTCGATGAGATGGGCCTTGATCCGGTCGAAATAGCCGTCCACCTCATCGTCGGCGGCGATGACCTGCTGGGCCAGGTCCACATCCTGCCGGACATAGGCGTCCACGCTCTCGCTGACCATGCGGATGGTGGCCCGGGCCATATCCCGCAGGGTGTCGCCGGCGCTGAGAGGCCGGCCGGCGCGGCAGAGCAGGATCTCGGCAATATCGTCGGCCTGGTCGCCGATACGCTCCATGTCCGTGATCATCTTCAGGGCAGCGGAGATCTGCCGCAGGTCGCCGGCCACAGGCTGCTGCTGAAGCAGGAGCCGCAGGCAGAGGTTCTCGATGTCGCGCTCCTTGCGGTCGATCTCGTGGTCCAGGGGCACGACCTTCTCCGCCAGGGCGGTATCGCGGTTGGTGAGGGCCTGAGAGGACAGAGCGATGACCTGCTCGCACAGGGCACCCATCTCGATGAGCTCGCGGTGGAGCTGGGCCAGCTGTTTATCGAATTGACTACGCATTATCCAAACCTCCCGGTGATGTAATCCTCGGTGCGCTTTTCGCTGGGCGTGGAGAACATGGTCTCCGTGTCGCCGTACTCCACCAGCTCGCCCAGCAGGAAGAAGGCGGTGCGGTCCGAGATACGCAGGGCCTGCTGCATATTGTGAGTGACGATGACGATGGTGTAATGCTGCTTCAGCTCCACCGCCAGCTCCTCGATACGGGAGGTGGAGATGGGATCCAGGGCCGAGGTGGGCTCATCCATCAGCAGCACGGTGGGCTCCACCGCCAGGGCACGGGCGATGCACAGACGCTGCTGCTGGCCGCCGGAGAGGCCCAGGGCATTCTTTTTCAGGCGGTCCTTCACCTCGTCCCAAATGGCGGCACGCCGCAGGGACTGCTCCACCAGCTCGTCCAGCTTGGCTTTGTTGCGGATGCCGTGGGTACGGGGGCCGTAGGCCACGTTGTCGTAGATGCTCATGGGGAAGGGATTTGGCTTTTGGAACACCATGCCCACCTCACGGCGCAGCTGGCTGACGTCCACGCCGGGGGCGTAAATATCCTGTCCCTTGTAGAGCACCTGGCCCTCCACCTTTACGCCGGGGATCAGGTCGTTCATACGGTCCAGCGTTTTAAGAAATGTGGACTTGCCGCAGCCGGAGGGGCCGATGAGGGCAGTAATGCTGTGCTCCGGCACGGATATGGTGACGTGGTGCAGCGCCTGGGTGGGACCGTACCACAGGTTCAGATCGTTTACGGTGATGATATCGCTCATAGGCTCCTCCGTTTCTTGAAGTAACGCCCGGTCAGCATAGCCGCCAGGTTGATGAGCAGGGCCAGCGCCATGAGGATGGCGGCGATGGCGAAGGCCACATCGAACTCGCCCTGCTCCTTGGCGTAGACATACAGGGCCACGGACAGTGTGGCACCGGAGCCCTCCAGCGTGGCGCGCAGGCTGTTGTACAGCGTGTGGGCAAAGCCCGCGGTGTACAGCAGGGCCGCCGTCTCGCCCAGGATACGGCCCACGGCCAGAATGCAGCCGGTGAGCACGCCGTCCACACAGCCGGGCAGCACCACCGTGCGAATGGTGCGCCACTTGCCGGCGCCCAGACCGAAGGCACCCTCGCGGTAGGACTGGGGCACGGTCTTGAGGCTCTCCTGTGTAGTACGCATGATGGTGGGCAGGTTCATGATGACCAGGGTCATGGCGCCGGCGAGAAGAGATTTCTTCATGCCCAGGAACTGGCAGAAGAACATCTGGCCCACCAGGCCGTAGATAATAGAGGGGATGCCGGACAGCGTCTCGGCGGCGTACTCGATAACGGCCACTACCCTCTTGTTGGCGGCATACTCCGTCAGGTACACGGCGGCGCAGACGCCCAGGGGCAGCACCACCAGCAGCGTGGTCAGCACCGTGCAGACGGTGGTGATGATATCCGGCAGGATGCCGATGGAGCCGTCCAGATAGCTGGGCTTGGTGCTCAGCAGCTGCCAGCTCAGGTTGGGCACGCCCTTGACGAGCACATAGACGATGAGAAACACCGCCAGCGCGCAGGTAACGGCGGCGCAGAGGAGCATCAGGCCCCGCATGGTCCCGCCCCAGATACGGCGGCGGGCAGAGAATTGATGTTTGTCCATGGTCACTTCTCCTTACTTCGCTTGAGGAAGAAATTGAGCGCGGCGTTGATGAGCATGATAAACAGGAACAGCACCAGCGCGATGGAAAACAGCGCCTGACGCTGCAGACCTGCCGCCGCGTAGCCCATCTCGCTGGCCACGGCGGTGGTCAGGAACCGCACGCTCTGGAAAAGAGAGGGCATATTGGGCACGTTGCCGGAGACCATCATCACGGCCATGGCCTCGCCGATGGCGCGGCCTACGCCCAGCACCACCGCGGCGGCGATGCCGCTGCGGGCGGCGGGGACAGACACCTTGAACCAGGTCTCCGTGGCGGTGGCACCCAGTGCCAGAGAGGCGTCCTCGTACTCACGGGGCACCGCCTCCAGGGCCGTCATGGCCACATTGATAATGGAGGGCAGGATCATGATCGCCAGCACGATGATGGCCGCCAGCAGGCCGGAGCCGTCGGGAATATGGAAGACCTGACGGATGCCCGGCACCAGCACCAGCATACCCACCAGGCCGTAGACCACGGAGGGGATGCCCGCCAGCAGGCTCACCGCGGCGGAGACGGCGGTCTTCAGCTTCGGCGGGGCCATTTTGGCCAGGAACACGGCGGTCATATAGCCCACGGGCACGCCCAGCAGGATCGCGCCCGCAGTACCGTAAATACTGGTAAGGATAAAGGGCAGGATGCCGAACTGAGGCTCCGCCGCGTTGGAATTCCACACGGGGCCAAAGAGGAACTTCACAAGGCCGATCTCACGGATAGCGGGGATGCCGGAGACGACAAGGTAGACGGAGATCAGCAGCACGCAGCCCACCGTCACCAGACCCATCAGCAGAAAGAAGCCATGGATGGCGTTCTCCATAAATCGTTTTGCTTTCATATATGCACCTCAGCAGATACGGGGCAAGGCGGCACCCCGCGCGGGGATGTCGCCTGTGTCCGTGCCTTACTTGTTAACCTGCGACTGCCACAGCGCCGGCCTTGGCGATGATGGAAGCTGCGTCGGAGGAAGTGGCGTAGTCAAAGAACGCCTGGGCCGCGGGAGAGAGGGCCTTGCCGTCCACAGTCACCAGCACGAAGGGACGCTGGACCTTATAGCTGCCGTCCTTGACGGTGGCTTCGCCGGGGGTGACGCCATCCACGTTCAGGGCCTTGACGGTGTCCTTGATGGAGGCCAGAGAGGCGTAGCCGATGGCATCGGGGTTCTGGCTGACGGCGGTGATCACATCACCGGTGGAGGTCAGCTCCTGACGATACTGGCACTTGTCCTTGGTGCCGGTGATGGACTCGAAGCCATCGCGGGTGCCGCTGGCGGCCTCGCGGCCGATGAGGACCACCTCGGCGTCATTGCCGCCCACGTCCTTCCAGTTGGTGATCTCGCCGGTGTACAGCTTGGCGATCTGCTCAACGGACAGGTCGCTGACGGGGTTGTCGGGGTGAACGATGATGGCGATGCCGTCATAGGCCAGCACAGTCTCCTTCAGGCCGGCGGACTTCTCCTCGTCCTTCAGCGCACGGGAGGACAGGCCGATGTCGCAGGTGCCCTCCTGCACGGCGGTAATGCCGGAGCCGGAGCCGGTGGGGTTGTAGTTAACGGTGACGCCGCCGTTCTGCGCCATGAAGGACTCGCTCAGGGCGCCGATGACCTTCTCCATGGAGGTGGAGCCGTCGGTGGAGACGGTGCCGGTCAGGGCGGTGGAGGTCTTGTCCTCGGTCTTGTCGGCGTCGTCGGTCTTGGTCTCGCTGCCGCAGGCCACCAGGCTCAGGGCCAGCAGGGCGGTCAGAACCAGTGCAATGATCTTCTTCATATGTATTACCTCGTTTCTTTCGTCGTTTTGGATAACTCCCTTGTACGGTTTTTATTGTAAGTGCCCAATGTAAAGGGAAAAATCCCGCTGGTGTAAAATCCATGTAAAATAAAAACCGGGAAAAGCTTGCGTTCAGCCGTGGAATACGGTACAATGGCCATACAGCAGGCGCAGAAAATGTGCAAAAACGCTGAAAGGAAGGAATAAGGAGTATGAAGAAAAAGCTGCTGTCTTTGCTGCTTGCCCTGGCCATGGTGTTCACCCTGGCGGCCTGCGGCGAAAAGAAACCCGACCCCGGCAAGGACGCCACCGCCACGGAGCCGGTGGTCATCCTGCACACCAACGATGTGCACGGCGCTGTTTCCAATTACGCCAAGGTAGCGGCGCTGGCCAGCCAGTATGAGTCTGAGGGCGCGTATGTGCTGATCCTGGACGCCGGCGACTTCAGTCAGGGCGACACCGCTGTGAGTGTGTCTGAGGGTGCAACGGCTGTGGAGCTGATGAACATGGTGGGCTACGACGCTGTGGCGCTGGGCAACCACGAGTTCGACTACGGCTTCGAGGCGCTGAAGAAGAACATGGAGAACGCCCAGTTCTCCGTGCTGGCCGCCAACGTGAAGTACAACGGCGAGCTGGCCTTTGACGATGCGGCCGTGTTCACCACCCCCGGCGGCACCAAGATCGGCGTGTTCGGTCTGGACACCCCGGAGACCGCCACAAAGGCCCACCCCGGTAAGATCCAGGGCGTGACCTTCGCCAGCGGTGAGGAGCTGTACCAGATCGCACAGGATATGGCGAATATGCTGCGTGAGGACGAGGGCTGCAACTACGTCATCTGCCTGGGCCACCTGGGCATCGACGATGAGACCGCCGCCACCGGCAACCGCTCTATCGACCTGCTGAACAAGGTCACCGGCATCGACGTGTTCATCGACGGTCACTCCCACTCCACTGAGGAGGAGATCGTTGAGAAGACCAACACGGACCGCAAGGTAGGCGACACTATCCTGACCTCTACCGGCACGAAGCTGGAGAACATCGGCGTTGTGGCCATCAAGGACAGCACCATCACCACCACGTGCGTGCCCACCGAGGGCATTGAGGTGGCCGACGACGACGCCATCGCCGCCCGCGCCGCCGCCATCATCGCCGAGATCGAGGCCGACTACGGCACGGTGTTCGCCAAGACCGAGGTAACGCTGAACGGCGAGAAGGACCCCGGCAACCGCACGCAGGAGACCAATCTGGGCGACCTGATCACCGACGCGCTGGTATGGGGCGCCGAACAGCAGGGCGAGACTGTTGACGCAGCCATCACCAACGGCGGCGGCATCCGCGCCACCATCGAGGCCGGCGATATCACCAAGAAGGACGTCAACACCGTGCTGCCCTTCGGCAACACCCTGAGCATTATCAAGATCACCGGTGAGGAGCTGCTGGAAGTGCTGGAGGCCTCCACCTTCTGCACGCCGGAGGCCATCGGCGGCTTCCCCCAGGTATCCGGCATCGAGTTCACCGTGGACACCACCAAGGGCTATGACCAGGGCGACGAGTATCCCGGCACCACCTACTTCGCCCCCAAGACCATCAACCGTGTGACCATCCAGACCGTGGGCGGCAAGGACTTTGACCCGGCGGCCACGTACACCATCGCCACCAACGACTTTATGGCCAGCGGCGGCGACACCTACTACCGCTTTGTCAACGCCACCGCCAACTACGACCTGGGCATCCCCATGGACGAGGTGGTCATGGACTACATCACCACCGTGCTGAACGGCACCGTTGCCGCCGACAAGTACGGCGAGCCCGCGGGGCGCATCCACGTGCTCGTTTCCTGACATATCCGCACATAAAAAGGACCGCCTCACGGCGGTCCTTTTTATGTGCGAAAAAACACCCCTCGGCGTGAGCCGAAGGGTGTTTTGTGCATCTGCAATTACTTGCCCATGTTCATCTGCGCAGCGACCTCAGCGGCGAAGTCCTCCTGCTTCTTCTCGATGCCCTCGCCGGTCTGGAAGCGAACGGCATCCACGAACTTGACGGAGCCGCCCAGCTTCTTGGCGGCGTCGGCGATATACTTCTCCACGCTGCCCTGGAAGATGTCGCCGCGGACGAACTCCATCTGCAGCAGGCAGTTCTCCTCGTAGAACTTGTTCATCTTGCCCATGACGATCTTCTCCTTGACGGCCTCGGGCTTGGAGGCCATCTTGGGATCGGTGTCCATCAGGGCCAGCGCGATCTTCTTCTCCTCAGCCAGCACCTCGTCGGTGACCTGGGACTTGTCCCAGAAGCGGGGGTTCAGGGCCGCGATCTGCATGGCGACGTTCTTGCCGATCTCGGTGGCGTCGATGCCGCCGTCCACAGCCAGGTTCACCAGCACGCCGATCTTGCCGCCGGCATGGACGTAGCCCACGCTGGTGTTCTCGGAGAAGCGGACGAAGCGGCGGATCTGCAGGTTCTCACCGATGGACATGACCTTCTCGGGCATGGTCTCGGAAACGGTCAGATCGGAGCCGACATACTTGCAGTTCATCAGGGCGTCCACATCGGCGGGATCCTGCTCGGCGATGACCTTGGCGATGTCCTTGACGAAGGCCACGAACAGGTCGCTCTTGGCGCAGAAGTCGGTCTCGCAGTTGACCTCGACCACGACGCCCACGCCGTTCTCGGTCAGGGCATAGGACATACCCTCGGCGGCGATGCGGCCGGCCTTCTTGGCGGCCTTGGCCAGGCCCTTCTCGCGCAGCCACTCGACAGCCTTGTCCATATCGCCGTCGCACTCGACCAGCGCCTTCTTGCAGTCCATCATACCCACGCTGGTCATCTCGCGCAGGGTCTTCACATCAGCAGCAGTAAAAGCCATTTGTATTTCCTCCTGTAAAAGTTGAATTAAAAGGGGCAGGGACACTTCCCTGCCCCGTGCGTTACGCGGTATCTATCGAGTTGGCTTACTCGGCGTCCTTGGCCTCGGCGGCCTCCTCCACCTGCTCGCCCTGACGGCCCTCGATCATGGCGTTGGCCATAACGGAGGCGATCAGCTTGATGGCGCGGATGGCGTCGTCGTTGCCGGGGATGGGGTAATCGATCTCATCGGGATCGCAGTTGGTATCGGCGATAGCCACAACAGGAATGCCCAGACGATGGGCCTCGGCGATGGCGTTGCGCTCCTTGCGGGTGTCCACGATGAACAGGGCGCCGGGCAGCTTCTTCATTTCCTTCACGCCGCCCAGGTACTTCTCCAGCTTCTCGATCTCGCCCAGGTGCTTGATGACTTCCTTCTTGGGCAGCATATCGAAGGTACCGTCAGCCTGCATGGTCTTCAGCTGGTTCAGACGGTCGATACGGGTACGCATGGTCTTGAAGTTGGTCATCATGCCGCCCAGCCAGCGGGCGTTGACGTAGTACTGGCCGCAGCGGGCAGCCTCGTCCTTGATGGCCTCCTGGGCCTGCTTCTTGGTACCCACGAACAGCAGGGTCTGGCCGTTCTCGGACAGCTGACGCACGAAGGCATAGGCCTCCTCCAGCTTCTTCACGGTCTTCTGCAGGTCGATGATATAGATGCCGTTGCGCTCCGTGTAGATATAGGGAGCCATCTTGGGGTTCCAGCGGCGGGTCTGGTGACCGAAGTGGACACCTGCCTCCAGCAGGGACTTCATGGATACGACGTTCTGATTTGCCATGTTGGTTTGTTTCTCCTTTTATTTTAGTTTGTACCTCCAGCCTCTTCCGCCCTCCGGCCAACCTTGCGGCACCGACCGAAAGTCTGAAGCTGTGCGGATTTACCGCAATATAATACCACGCGGCACGGCATAATGCAAGAAGTTTTTGCCCGTTTTCCGCAGTTTTTTACTGCTTTTCCCCGGAAATATCCGCAATCAGGGCGGCGGCCAGGCCCTCGATGGCCGCCAGCTGGGGCGCGTGGGCGGCGGAACGGACGGTCACGCTCTCCCCCACCTGCCGCCAGCCCTTCAGGGGCTCCAGCAGGGCGGCCATCTGCCGGGCGGTGACCGGCGCCCAGGTGCCGTTTTCCAGCAGGGCAAAGCCGCGGTTCTGCAGGCCGTGGGAGGCGATGTCCCGCAGGACCTCGTCCATGGTGATAAACACGCCGCCGTTATAGGTGGGTGCGGCAAACACCAGGTGACTGTACTTGAAGGCGTCGGACACCACATAGGAGCTGGGCGTTACGGACACATCGTACATCTTCACCTTTACCCCCTGCTCCACCAGACGGCAGGCCAGGATATTGGCGGCGTTCTCCGTGTTGCCGTATACGGAAGCGTAGGCGATCATCACGCCGCGGACCTCCGGCTCCCAACGGCTCCACAGGTCGTATTTGCCCAGGATATAGCCCAGGTCCTGCCGCCAGACATGGCCGTGGAGCGGCAGCAGCATACGGATATCCAGTCCAGCGGCCTTTTGCAGCACCGCCTGGACCTGTGCGCCGTACTTGCCCACAATGTTGGTGTAATACCGCCGTGCCTCGTCCAGCACCTCCCGGTCGAAGTCCACCTCATCGGCGAACAGGGTACCGTTCAGCGCGCCGAAGCTGCCGAAGGCATCGGCAGACAGCAGCAGTTTGTCCGTCTCGTCATAGGTCATCAGCACCTCCGGCCAGTGGACCATGGGCGCGGCGATAAAGCGCAGGGTATGGCGGCCGGTGCAGAGGGTGTCACCCTCCTTCACCACGGTGACACGGCCGGCCAGCTCCGCGTCGAAGAACTGGGCGATCATGTTCTTGGCGGCGGCACTGCACAGGATTCCCATGTCCGGGTACTGACGGGCCAGGTCGGCCATCTCGGCAGCGTGGTCCGGCTCCATGTGGTGGACCACCAGATAGTCCGGGGCTTTGCCGTTCAGGACGTGGGCCACATTTTCACGGAAGGTGGTACGCACGGCGCTGTCCACCGTGTCGAACAGGACAGTCTTGTCGTCCATCAGGAGATAGCTGTTGAAGCTGACGCCGTCGGGCACGCCGAACACGCCCTCGAACAGGGCCAGACGGCGGCAATCCGCGCCCACCCAGGTGTAGTCGTCGTTGACTTTTCTGATGCAATACATGGTCATTCATCCTTTCCATGATTTTTTCAGGGGTATTATAGCAGTATTGTCAAGCTTTTACCAGCAGCAAAATGCAAAAAACAGCGCCCTGCCTTCGGCAGAGCGCTGTATGTGCACAAGATTTACGCCTTCTTGGCGATCTCGCACAGGGCGGTAAACGCCACGGGATCGCTGATGGCCATCTCGGACAGCATCTTGCGGTTGATCTGGATGCCGGCGACCTTCAGACCGTGCATGAAGGTGGAGTAGTTCAGACCGTTGGGCTTCACAGCGGCGGAGATACGGGTGATCCACAGCTGACGGAAGTCCCGCTTCTTCAGGCGGCGGCCCACATAGGCGTAGGTCAGAGACTTCATGACCTGCTCGTTGGCCATCTTGAAATGCTTGGACTTGGCGCCCCAGTAGCCCTTAGCCAGCTTCAGCGTCTTGTTTCTTCTTTTACGCGCCATCATTGCGCCTTTAACACGTGCCATATTCTAATTGCCTCCTATTCTAACGAAAACGTATCTTATTTGTAGGGGATCATCTTGCGGATGGTCGCCTCGGTGGTGCAGTCAGCATAGGTGGTGCTGCGCAGACGACGGCCACGCTTGGTGTCCTTCTTGGTCAGGATGTGGCTCTTGAACGCGTGAGCTCTCTTGACCTTGCCGGTCTTCGTCAGATTGAAGCGCTTTTTTGCGCCGCTATGGGTCTTCAGTTTAGGCATAGTTGTTTTCTCCTTCCAATATGATCCTTTGCGAATGAAATGCTTATTTGCCGACCTTGGGGGACAGGAAAATAGACATATTCCGGCCCTCCAGCTTGGCGGCTTTGTCCAGGGTGGACACCTCGGTACACAGCTCGGCGAACTTGTTGAGCAGATCGCGTCCGATCTCGGTGTGCGCCATCTCGCGGCCGCGGAAGCGGACGGAGACTTTGACGCGGTTGCCGTCGGACAGGAACTTCTGCGCGTTCTTCAGCTTGGTGTTGAAGTCGCCCACGTCGATGCCCGGAGACATACGGATCTCCTTGATCTCGACAACGTGCTGGTTCTTTCTGGCTTCCTTCTCGCGCTTGCTCTGCTCGAACTTGTACTTGCCGTAGTTCATCAGCTTGCACACCGGAGGCGTTGCCTGCGGAGAGATCTTTACCAGATCCAGGCCCTGCTCCTCTGCGGTACGCAGCGCCTCCTCGCCGGACACAATGCCCAGCTGCTCGCCATTCTCGCCGATCAGTCGGATCTCCTTGTCGGTGATCTCCTCGTTCAGTTGATGCTGTACCTTGCTAATACCGAAGCACCTCCAATCCAAAATAAAAACGCGGACGCTCCGGGCATCCGCGAAACAACACAAACAGCCCTTTCGGGCGCTTGTATGACGCTGTTGACCTCTTTGCCGTCGCTGGAGGTGAGGCGGATGCACCGACCTTCTTTGTTTTCTCGGATATTTTATACTATCCCGGCGTGTTTGTCAACGGCTTTTTCCAGAATTTTTTTACATATTTTCTGCGGCGGCGGTGAAACTATGGTTGTACCTGAGGTACAAAGGGTACAGAAAATGGAGGTATATCTCATGGATAACACGAAGAACACCAAAAACACCAAAAACACCAAGAACACCAACACCACTGACAACACGGAAAACACCAATACCAAGAACGCCAAGAACGCGAAAAACTGCAAATAACTTCTTCATGTCTTCGTATAAAGGGAGGGGCCGGACGGCCCCTCCCTTTATATCCATCAATGCTCCGTCTTACCCAGATACTCCTCCAGTGTGATATCCCGGTTGAAGATCTCCTGTGCCGCGTCCTTGCCCACATAGCGGTAGTGCCACGGCTCATAGATGATACCGGTGATATCGGTCTTTCCGTTGGGGTAGCGGTGGATGAAGCCGTACCGCCAGGAATTGGCCATGAGCCACTTCTGGGTCTCCGTGCTCTCCTGAGCAGAGGTCAGGTCCTGCATATTGGCGTCCACCAGGTCCACCGCCAGGCCCAGCTGATGCTCGCTGGTGCCGGGGATGGCCACGGCCTTGAGGAGCCCCCGCCGGATCATGCGTTTGGTCGTTTCGTCAAGATAGGCGAACGCATAGCCCTCAAGCGGCGCGTCCGCGCAAACGTCGGTCTGTGACATCTAGATATCCTTGTCGTTCTGCCGCTTGGCGCGCAAGCCGCGGATAAGGGAAAGATCGGCCTGAAAGTCCACGTAGTGCGGCAGCTTGATGTGCTGGACAAAGCCCGAGGCGTCCACGTTGTCGCCGTGCAGGAGCACGAATTCGGGGTTCTGCGCCGGGCCGACGACGGGTTCGTCCAGTTCCTTGGCGCGGAGGGCGCGATCCGTGATGGACATGGACAGCGCCTTGCGCTCGTTGTTGCCGAAAACCAGCCCGTAGCCCCGCGTGAAGCACGGCGGGCGGGCCGTCCCGGTGTAGCGGCTCACGGTTTCGCATTCGGTCAGCTCGATTTCGCCAATAACGACATCGAAGCCGAGCTCTTCGGAGAAAAAGGACACTTCCACCCATCCCCGGCGCAGTTCTCCGGTAAAGGGATGTACCGCACCGAAGCCGCGCTGCGTGGAGTAGGCCATGCCGAGCAGAAACCCTTCGTCGGCGCGGGCCAGCGCCTGAAGGCGCACGCCGCGATCCTCCGGGGCATCGGCGGGCAGTTCCAGAGGCTGGCGGGTGATGTCGCGGCAGGCATCGTCCTCCGTCGGCGCGGGCCGTTCGAGCAGCCCTTCCGCAACCAGCG
>OGUM01000854.1_pt1 | contig 24565 bp, 30 predicted proteins | sample 1553631 | NCBI WGS metagenome assembly OGUM01 (sample SAMEA2580228, study PRJEB22360) | human gut metagenome | biome: human gut; feature: human-associated habitat; material: faeces | place: Denmark | collected 2008/2010 | reverse complement strand
CAAACTATATAGAAATTTAAAAAGAACTCTTGCTATAGGGTTCTTTTTGCGATTTGCATTATTATAGAATATATGATACTATAAAAGTGTATAGATTATTTGGCAAATAAAAAGTATTTGCAAATATACAAATACTCTATGCAAATGTAGGTTCGAGCTACATAGCAACAATAAATATAGAATACACAAGTAAACTATAAGAAGAACAGGAGATACAACTTAAACACCCTTGTTCTAATAATATCTTAGCAATTATTAAAAAAAAAAGCAAGTATTTTTTTAACAAGGATCTCCAAGTATGTAAATAGGAGGTGCAAATATGGCAGTTAATAAACCTAATGGTGACAATTCAAGAATTGGGGCTGTAAGAGGTCGTTCTCAGACTTATAATGGTAAAATAGGATTATATGTTAAAAGAGATACGTCTACAGGAAAATTTATGGATGTTAAAACTAGCGGTGGTAGATTTAAAGGCGTTAGAAAAGAAAAATAGATAATTCTTTTTATGTAGTTCGAGACCTACTTATTTGATATAGGGAGGTAAAAATGATAATATCAAAAAAAAGAATTAATTCAACCAAATTTATAGAAAAACTACCTAGTAAAAAATTTTTTATAGGCATCAGAGTAACTAATGAAGAATATAAAAAACTTGGTATAAAGGAATTTGAAGAATGGTTAACAATTGAACCTTCTGCAATGTTAGGGACTAATTGTAAAAAAAATACTGTAGGTTATTCATTTCCGGATAAAACAAGAGCAAAGGAAAATAGATATATTACAACAATAGAATATAATCTATTGGATTGGGGTGGCTATGAACATAGTGGTTATGCAGATATATATAGGGATGCCTATCCACGAGTAGAAGTCGCTCCAACAAATGTAGAATTTATGTGTGTTAATGATAATTTAAATCGAAAATTCATTATAGCACTTATAGATGATAATTCGAATAAAAATCTTATAAAAATGTCAATAAATATGTTTCTTGAAATTTTTGGATATTGTGAAATTTTTAATGAAAATATGGATTTAATAGTTGATAAGCTATCAATCAAAAGATGTAATTGGGAGATTCTTCCAAAAGGAATAAAATTGGACTATATGACTTTAAAAAATGAGCATAATACTAAAACCAAAAACAAAGATTTTGAAGAATATAGATTGAAAGTATTAAATGAATTTGATCCGAATGAAATATTTTTGGGAACAGGAGGATTTGAAGGATATTTTGCTTTCTTGTTTGATAGATGTTGTTGTTTAGAATCAAGTTATTATGGAAATGCTACTTATTTTTTACCAATTAAAGATTGGAAAGAATTATCAAAACTATCAAAAAAGGATTTACTTTCTTCAAAATCTATTATAAAAAAAATCATTCATAATGCAAGATGGTATGATGAAGTGAATAATACTATGAAAAATATACACAAATAAAAAAAGATCTAATCCACTAACGGACTAGGTCTTCTTCTTTTTCTTTTTTAAATTCAATTTCTTTAGTTTTATTATTATTATTATTATCATATATTTTGATTATTTCAGCATCAAGTAATTTTATAACCTTGTGTTTTGGTTTTGGTAATTCTTTTATTTCTTGCTTTGGTTCTGGTAATATTTCTTTTTTATTTTCTAATAGTTTTGTATTTTGAACTTCTATTAATTGAACTATGTTCTAAAGTCTATTTTGATACATATGTGAGTAGGTATTAAGTGTTTCATCAATTTTAGAATGTCCTAAGTATTTAGCGACTAATGTTATATTAGCGCCACTATCTATTAATAAAGAATCACAACTATGTCTAAAGTCATGTATTCTTATATCTTTAACTCTAGCCATAAAAGTATTCTTTGTTTTTCGATCTAATAGAGTAGTAGCAGATAATGGATCGATATTCCCAAAAACATACCAAGGCTCTCTAAAACTATAATAATTAGCATTGTCATTGTATAAATTAGATAAATCTTTTAATAAGAAATTTGGAATAAGAAAAGTCAATAGACCTTTAGGGTAGTGATACTAAAAAAATGTTTTTTCTCAACTCACACCTACTCAAATTCACACAATTTTAAGTTTTCTGTTAGTTTTTTTGAAAATATAGTACTTAATAAAGATGAAATTATTTGCTCTGCATGAACATTTTTAATGCAATAAAAAACATTAGTAATCATCAACACTTAATTATTTTAAAGTCTAAAGGCCCCTCATTTATTATTTTTAAAGAATATTTTATTTTGAGTAGTTTAATAATTTCGACTTTCATTTTTTTATAATTCTTACATATAAGATTAAACGTATCACAAACGGAATTGAAATGCTGTTTAAACATATAGTGTTACGATAAAAAGAGTTAGCTAGTTAATAAGCATGATTTCTAGTATAACATATTTTTCTATAAAAGTATGATAGTTATCATAGAATGGATCTATTATCTTTTTACATTTTTCATTACTGATATCTTCGTCAGTACATTTTCTCTAAAATCTCATAAACACTAGCAAATGCTAGTCTTTTTTGATATATTAAATACATGAGGTGATTTTTTATGTATGACGTAATTATAGTAGGAGCAGGAGCATCAGGGTGTTTTTTAGCACTTACATTAAAATATAAAAATCCAAATTTAAAGGTAGCTTTAATAGAAAAGAACGATAAGCTAGGCAAAAAACTATTAATAACTGGTAATGGAAGATGCAACTTGGGTAACACAAATATAACGATAGATAATTATAATAGTTCTTCATCATTAAATAATTTTATCAGTCAGTTAGAAGAAAATGGTTATTTAAACTACCTTAAAAACTTTGGAATTTTAACAAAAAAAGAAGATACATCAACAAGATTATATCCATATTCTAATCAAGCAATAACCGTTTGTAAGTCATTTGAAAGAGCATTAGAAAAAGAAAAAGTTAATGTAATATACAACTATGATGTAAAAGATGTAACTTATAAAAATGACTATTTTGTAATAAACAACAACCTAAAGGGTAAAAAAGTGGTTATTGCAACCGGCGGAAAAACTTATCCAAAAACAGGCTCTACTGGAATGGGATATAACATATTAAAATCATTTGGTCACACTATAACAAAGTTATATCCATCTCTTACTTATTTAAAAACAAATTATAAATACATAAAAGATTTACAAGGAGTCCGTACTGATGTGGTAGCTAAATTAAACGTCGATGATAAAACAATTTTGACAGAAAAAGGCCAAATACAGTTTACAAAAGATTCATTATCAGGCATATGTATATTTAATTTATCAAGATATGTAAACAAATACTTAGAAAAGAATAAGAAAGTAGATGTTGTAGTAGATTTAGTTCCTGATTATGATGAATCATATATTAATAGTTATTTAAAAGAATTTAATAGCTACAACGTATCTGATGCTATAAGCTGTATTTTAAATAAAAAAGTAGCAGACGTAATAACAAAAAACTTAAAACTATCAAATAAAACGATGTGTGACATAAGTAAAACAGAACTAGAAAACATTTCATGCACATTAAAAAACATGCATTTTAACATAACCGCAACCGGGGACTTTGAAACATCTCAGGTAACCTTGGGAGGTGCTTTATTAAGTGAGTTTACTAACCATTTAGAATCTAAAAAAATAAGTGGATTATATGCTTCTGGAGAAGTGTTAGACGTAGATGGTATATGTGGTGGTTATAACCTTTCCTGGGCTTTTACAAGTGCTTTAATAGTAGCAGAAGGTATACTAAAAGATAATCTAAAATAAATTATTGGATTATCTTTTTTCTTGTTTAATAATTTAAATAATAGTATAATAAAATTATAAAGAATAGGAGAAGTAATATGAAACAAAGAAAAAAGAAAAAAATGAGTAAAAAAGCAAAAATAATATTAGTTGTAATTTTATTACTTATAATAGGTGTTTTAGGCTGCTTTTTACTAACAAATGATAAAGAAATAGAAAAGAAAATTCCAAAAAAGAAGAAAATTACAAAAGAAGAAGAACAAATAAAAGTAGTTGATTTAAGTTCTACCGAAAGACCAATTGCAGTAATGATTAACAATAACAAAGCAGTTTGGGGATACCAAGCAGGCATACAAGATGCATACATAACATATGAAATGATAGTAGAAGGCGGAATAACTAGAATGATGGCTGTATTTAAAGATAAGAATACAGAAAGAATTGCATCAGTTAGATCATCAAGACACTATTACTTAGATTATGCATTAGAAAATGATGCAATATATGCACACATAGGTTGGAGTCCTAGAGCAGAAAGTGATATTAAAACTTTAAATATTCCAGCGGTAAACGCAAATAATTCAAGTGCATTTACATGGGATAACAGTTTAAGAAAAATATCAAAAGAGCACAGAGCATACACAAGCATAGCAAAAATAAAAGAAGCAGCAAAAAAAAGAGGATACAGATTAACATCCAATCAAAAATTACTTCTAACATATCAAGCAAAATCACTTGATCTTGCAAACTATGAAGGTGCTGTGCCAGCAAGTACGGTTAGAATTCCGTATTCAACATCTCACGTAACAAGTTATTCATATGATTCTGAAAACAAGGTATATAAGAGATATCAAAACGGATTAGAACATAAAGACTATGTAACAGGAACGCAGTACACAGCTAAAAACATAATAACTTATAAGGTTCATAACTACACACTAAACGATGGATATGCAGGTGGAAGACAAGATTTAAATAACATTGGAACAGGTGATGGATACTATATTTCAGAAGGATATGCTATTCCAATTACTTGGTCTAAACAGTCAAGATCTAGTAAAACAGTTTATAAAGTTAAAGCAACCGGAAAAGAATTAGTGGTAAATGATGGTAATACATTCATTCAAATAGAACCAGCTAATCAAACTTTAACAATAGAATAGATATTATTATATGGCATATAATTACTTAGGTGATTATATGTCTTTTATTTATCTTTTTTTAATAGGAATACTAATTGGTACTGCAATGATTATTCCAGGCGTTAGCGGCTCTGTTATTGCGGTTATATTTGGTGTTTATGATAAATCAATAACAGCCCTAACTAATCTTTTTAAGAATTTCAAGAAAAATATAATTTATTTATTTATTTTAGGAAGTGGAATATTAACAGGTGCTATATGGTTTAGTAATGTAATGATGTTTTTATACGAAAAACATGAAATAATAACAAAATTTTCATTCATAGGATTAATACTAGGTGGTATTCCATTTTTAATTAATGAAATAAAGAAAAAGAAAACAGAAAAGATAAATGTAAAAATGTTTTTAATAACTCTTTTATTCTCATTAGTTCTTTGGTATTTATCTGAAAACCTAATTAACCTTACTATAAATATTAATAATAATTCTAAAATACTTAATTTTTTTCTTCTTTTCTTATCAGGTTTTATTTATTCAGTAGGAAAGGTTATACCAGGTATAAGTGGGTCCTTTTTGTTAATCTTAATTGGAATGTATGAATTTGTACTATCTATAATGGCAAATCCTATTAGTGCTGTAGTTACATCCTTTGATAAAATCCTTCCATTTATATTAGGATTAATATTTGGAGTTATAGTTCTTCTTAAACTTATGAAATATTTGCTTGATAAAAAATTTGGTTTAACTTATAGTATAATAATTGGTTTTGTAATAGGCTCTATTCCAGCATTAATTCCTAAGTTTAGTTTTAATTTAGATTTTATAACAGGTGTTACAATGATGTTTTTTTGCTTTGTTTTATCATATAAATTAACTAAATAATTGAAAAAAATTAAAAATATTAATAATGTACTTGACAATAACATATAATTTTTAGTATACTTAAGGAGCCTTGAACAAAAAGGTTATGTGGTTCCGTGGTGTAGGGGTTAACACGTCTGCCTGTCACGCAGAAGATCGCGGGTTCAAATCTCGTCGGAACCGCCATTTTTTTTATAAAAAATGAAAAAATAATATTGAAGTTGGCTCTGTAGCTCAGTCGGTAGAGCACAGGACTGAAAATCCTGGTGTCGGCAGTTCGATCCTGCCCGGAGCCACCATTTAAAAACAACAACCAATTGGTTGTTCTTTTTTTTGGCTTCCGTTGCAGGATCTAATGATGTATCATCCTAAATAACAGGTTATAACATAATAAATGAAATAAGGATTTTAAGCCCTGTCTCATTAAAAAAAGACTTTTCTATTAAGCCTTTTTTTAATTATTTTTTATTTATCTTTTTGTTAGTTACTCTATTATCTTTTTTTAGTTCTTTTAATATATCTTTTAAAACACTTAATTCAGATTCTTCTGTTTTATCCTCCTTAATTTCTTCTTTTTTTTCTAATTTGTTAGTAACATCCGATAATTTATTTACTATCTTAACAAAGATAAATACACAAAAAGCAATTATAATAAAATCAATAACATTTTGAATAAACAATCCATACGCAATTTTAGCATCACCAATTTTTAAAACCAAGCCACTAAAATCAACACCTCCAATAATCACTCCTATGATAGGCATTAAAATATCATTAACAAGAGATGATACAATTTTACCAAAAGCACCACCAATAATAACACCAACTGCTAAATCAACAACGTTACCTTTTGAAATAAACTTTTTAAACTCTTTAAACATTTTATAACTCCTTTCGAATAAATTATAACATGATTATTTAGTATGTGATATAATAAAAGAAGAATACGAATAAAGTGGGGCGCATGATATGAAAAAGCAGATAATTATTTTAAATGGTACTGGTGGAAGCGGCAAAGATACATTTATTAATTTGTGTTCAAAATATGCATCTTGCATGAGTATATCATCTGTTGATAAGGTGTATGAAGCAGCATCGTTATTGGGATGGACTGGAACAAAAACTGATAAGGATAGAAAATTTTTATCAGATTTAAAAGATTTATCTACCGCTTATAACGATATGCCTTTTGAGGAAATAAAAAAGAAAATAGAATGTTTTGAAAAAAGTAATTATGATGTTTTATTTGTAAAACTAAGAGAACCAGAAGAAATTAAAAGACTTGCTCTTTTATATGATGTTAAAACTGTTTTGATAAAGAGAAAAGACCATAAAATAATAACATCAAACAGAGCTGATGCTAAGGTTGAAAACTATAATTATGATTATGTTATAGAAAATAATTCACTAAGTAAATTAGATTGTATTGCTAAAAAATTAATTGATGAAGTTCTAAAATAGCGACATATAATTCACGTATAATTAGCAAATTCATAAAATACTATTGAAAAAATTAAAGATAAGTGTTATAATTAGTGGCGTCGCAAGGGAAATTCGAACCTTCTTCCTTGCAAATGAAGTATAGTTGCGCTCGTAGCTCAGCTGGATAGAGCACTTGGCTACGAACCAAGGGGTCAGGGGTTCGAATCCCTTCGAGCGCGCCACTTATTATTTATATAGTAATACTTGCATATTAACACGCGTGCAGTATTGACAATTTTAATTTTAGTATGATATAATCATCTTGCAATTCGGAAAGTAGCACAATTTGGTAGTGCACGCGGTTTGGGACCGTGAGGTTGCAGGTTCAAATCCTGTCTTTCCGACCATTAGAAAGTAACTACTCATATAGAGTAGTTTTTTTGTTGCAAAATAATCCGCAACCTCACATTCCCAAAGTAAAAAGAAATCATTCTAAGACTTCTTCATACAACTTGCATAAATCAGATTCCTTTATTCCGAAAGTAACCCCATGATCATGTTCTAATCCTTTTTTGAAACCGCTTTTATAAACTCCTAAACAAAAATATATGCGTATATCCCCATTTTCCAAAGCCTCAAAAAACTTATCAATCCCTTTAAGCTTATAAAACTTAATCTCATTATAATGAAAATGTTTTTCTCCTTTAATTAATTTGCTATTATATTTAACAAACGATAAATAGCTAAGCTTTCTTTTTATTGTGTCATTGATATCTATAAAATCCCAAAAAACACTTTTATCGACCAGAATATTATGCTTATTATAAACATATAGATAAATTCTTTTTTCACTATATCTTACGTTTATCTTAAAAGAATAACCAGATTCTACCTTTACTTTCATATTGGTATAAAAAGATTTCATAAGTATTTTAACATCCGGAAAATCTTTATCGGGCGTTCCATAACTATCCCTTATCCTTTTTAATTCAAACCCGAAACAATTACTTGGAACAAGACTGAAAAGTGAAATATACTTATATTTATTTTTAAAACTAAAATTATTTTTAACTTTTATTTCAATGCCTTTATAATCTGCTGTTTCAAAATTATCATTATACTTTCCGATTAGTTTTTCAAACGTAAGACCAGCATTCCCTTTATTATTTTGACTTATTCCTTTAACATAGCCCATTTTTTTAATTTCATTAAATTTGTTTTGTAATTCTTCTATAGAATCTTTAATATTAAAATTATCCATAATAAAATTCCTTCCTTTCTTTTTTGCCTGCTATAATACACAAAACATCTGTCGATAAAACTCGTATTTTGAAATAATGAATAAAAAATGTTATTTTTTCGTGATATAATCATAATGAAAGGAAAATAATTATGAAACTAGTATCTTGGAATGTTGCAGGTTTTAGAGCTTGCTTAAAAAAAGGATTTGAAGACTTTTTCTACACATGTGATGCTGATGTGTATTGTCTTCAAGAGGTTAAAGCAGAAAAAGACCAAATAGATTTTGAACCAAAAGATTTTTACTGTTACATAAATCCAGCAGATAAAAAAGGATATTCTGGCACTCTCATATACACGATAAACAAACCCATTTGTGTAACTTATGGAATAGGGGTAGATAAGCACGACCACGAAGGAAGGGTAATTACCTTGGAATTTGAAGACTATTATTTAGTTAATCAATACGTTCCAAACGTAAAAAGAGATTTATCAAGATTAGATTATCGTATGAAATGGGAAGAAGACCTTTTGGTTTATTTAAAAAAATTAGAAGAAAAAAAGCCTGTTGTTATATGTGGAGATTTTAATGTTGCACATACCGAAAAAGATATAAAAAACGCGAAATCTAACATAGGAAATGCTGGGTTTACTTATGAAGAAAGAGATAAATTTACAAAGTTATTAGATAGTGGTTTTATTGATACATATAGATATTTCAATCCAGATAAATGTGATGCTTTTTCTTGGTGGAGCTACATGAGAAGAGCAAGAGAAAACAACGTTGGATGGAGAATAGATTACTTTTTAGTGTCAAAAAGTATTATTGATAAAGTGTCAAATCCAGTTATATATAGTTATGTTATGGGAAGTGACCACTGTCCAATAGGAATTGATATAAAGCTTAAATAAAAGCTTTTTTGCTCACGTAGCTCAGGCTGGATAGAGCGTCACCCTCCGAAGGTGAAGGTCAAAAGTTCAAATCTTTTCGTGAGCGCCATTTACCGGAAAGTAGCTTAATTTGGTAGAGCGCTACGTTCGGGACGTAGAGATTGCAGGTTCAAATCCTGTCTTTCCGACCATATTAAAAATTGACATTTACTTAAATCGTGATACAATACCAACTATTAAAAGGTGATTTCATGTACAAAAAAATAGAGTTATTTGTAGGAGGCTCCACTAATCAAAATATAACTGAAAAGTATAAGGAAGCCGCTGTTTTATTAGGAAAAAAGGCAAATGATAGGGGATATAGAATAATTTTTGATGGTTGTAAAGGACTTCCATCATTGGTGTATGATCAGTTAGAGTATCTTAATTATGGGACTATTGTTTATGATTGCTATCATAGCCTGGCCAAAGAGTATAATAACTGTCTTTATGGACCTAATATTATTTCTTTGAATAAGCAATCTGATGTAACAAAGGTATTAATTGATAATAGTGATGCACTTTTTTTTATGAAGGGTGGCATAGGAACTATAGCAGAAATAACTCAAGCTATCGATAAAAAGAAAAATAAAGAACATGATAAACCAATAGTTATTCTTAATTTAGAAAACAGTTGGGATGAATTAATTACATTTTTGAATACTTTTAACTTAAGCGATTTATATTATGTTACGGATAATGTTATAGATGGATTGAATTATATAGAAAGAGAACTGTATAGCGAAAATTCAAAATTCTATTCTGATTATTTGAAATATTCATCATGCCTGGAAAGAGATTATCCAATTATAGAAAAAATACCAATTAAGAGTTACAAATTTAAAAAGTAGATAGAAATTTTGTTAAATATAAATTGACATTTACTTAAATCATGATACAATACCAACTATTAAAGGGTGATATTATGAGCAAATTGCAAGATTTAAATGATGAAGTATTAGAAAAAGTTAAGTTTATTGATAAGGATTTTGAACTATCAAATCCACTTTTATTAACCGATGATGTTAAAGGAAAAATTCTATACATGGGACAAGAAACCAATACTTGGTGGGGTAGTCATAAAGATTTTTCATCAGCTAGAAATTTGGAGATGAAATATAACGAATATTTTTTGAAAGATAAAATGAGCAATCGTGAATTTTGGAAATTTATAAGAGAAAGTGTTTCCTGTCATGATGTTGCAAATCAGGGAAACATAACATGGTCAAATCTTTTTGTTTGCAGCAATGCACACAAAAAAGGTACGCCGAGCCTTCATGAAGAAATAAAGGAACTGTCGGTAAACTACCTTCTTAACGTAATAGATTACTTAGGTATAGAAAAGGTGGTATCGGTAGTAGGTCCTTCTAATCCATACTATGATGCTTTACTTAAGCTTATGGGAGAATTAGGCTGGGAAGTGCAAGGATGGCCAACTCTTTCTTCACCTGTAATTTACTCTGATAATAAAAAATTATTTTACACATATCATCCAAATTATTTAAGAAGAAGTGGTAAAACTCAAGAAGTCTCATCATCACTAAAGGAATTTATAAAAAGATAAAAATATAGGAAAATAAACCAACCTATATTTTTTATTTTGAATACTATACTAATGAAGATGCATCTTCAAATTATTTTGGGGGATTTTGAAATTGAGTGATATTTTAAATGCAATTTCCAACAACATTATTCAAATTTTTAGTGCAATAATTACCGGTGTTATTAGTTATCTAGGAATTAGAATAAAGAATTTGTATCAAGAATACATTCAAGATAAGTTGAAAAAAGAAATTGTAGATAAGACTGTAAAATACGTTGAACAAACGTGTAAGGATGTAACTTGTGAAGAAAAGAAAAGGAAAGCTTTGGAAAAATCATTAGAATGGATGAAGGAAAAGAAACTAAACGTTAGTGATACAGAATTAGAAATTTTAATTGAAAGTGCGGTTAATTGTTTATAAAAGAGGCTAAAAAATGGTCTCTTTTATTGCATAATTATACTAGAGGTGAAACATTCAAAATAAAATCAAGTTATGATGGATTAATGCTTTACGGCTTGATAGAAGAACCTAAGAAAAAACCAGTAGGAATAGTTCAAATATCTCACGGAATGGCCGAAAATAAAGAAAGATATAAGGATTTTATGAAATTTCTTAGCAATCATGGTTATATAGTTGTTATTCACGACCATAGGGGACATGGAAAAAGTGCTAAGACTGAAGATAATTTTGGATACTTTGATGAAAATAAAAACATATTAAAAGATGAATTATATGAAGTTACAAAATTCATAAAGAAAAAGTATCCAAATTTAAAAAGTAAGCTTTATCCTAACATGAGACACGAAATTTTAAATGAAAAATGTAAAGACATGGTATACGAAAACATTTTAGCTTTTATAAATGATAATTAAATCACATATATTGTGATTTTTTTGTTTATAAAATTATACATTTACCCATAATAATGTTGAAAGGAGAATTTATATGCAAAATTATAGTGAAGTTCCTTCTATAATATCGGGAAAGGATCTAGATTATCTATCTGATATGTTTAATTGGAATTTTAATGCTTTTAAACTTATTAATGATTTCAAAGAAAAAGTATCAGATGAAGAAATAAAAGATTTAATAGAAAGAGTTTGTAAAACTCATAAAGAAAATTTAAGTGCGGTATTAAATATTTTAAGTTAGGAGAAATGTTATGAATAATAAAATTAAAAATCCAAAAACCGAAGTTCCAGAAACTTTAGAAATGAATGATAAAGATTATATGACAACAATGCTTACAATAGAAAAAGGTATGGTAAAAGACTATGCGGTAGCATTAACTGAAGCTAGTAATACAGAATTATTTAATGATTATAATGATATGTTTACTGAGATAACAAAACTTCAAAGAGAAATTTATAATCTTATGTTCAAAAAAGGCTGGTATGAAATAGAGAAGGCAGAAGAAAACAAAATAACTCAAAAATCAAATATGTTAGAGGGTTGTATGCCTGAACTTGATAAATAATATTTAAAAAAATTAAATTAGGTATTGATTTTTATAAATCTTTTTGATATTATTAATATGCACTTGATTGTTGCATATTTTTCTGGGGCTTTAGCTCAGCTGGCTAGAGCGCCTCGCTTGCACCGAGGAGGTCAGGGGTTCGAATCCCCTAAGCTCCACCATGAAGAATATAAAGCCACTCGGCAAAGAGTGGTTTTTGTATAAATACATTTTGGTTCGAAACACCTGATTCAAGTAAAATTATCAATTCTAAAAAGCAGGTAAAAAATATTTTTTATAAAAAAATCAAAAAAATGTTGATTTTTTAAAATATATATAGTAGAATTAAATAGTCAGTTTTACCAGTACTATGAAATGGGCTTGTAGCTCAGCTGGTTAGAGCGCACGCCTGATAAGCGTGAGGTCGATGGTTCAAGTCCATTCAGGCCCACCATTTTATAATTATAAACTGGCGCGTTGGTGAAGTGGTTTAACACACCGCCCTTTCACGGCGGCATTCATGGGTTCAAATCCCATACGCGTCACCAAGTAAAAAATAAATCTTGAGAAATCAAGGTTTTTTCTTTTTGTCTATTTAAACACATGAATGAAAAAATGTGTTAAACCATTTCCTTAAAAAATATACCATAAAATGATGGGCCTTAATTTGCATAATCCCTATCATAATTTAAAACAAGTGCAATTCCAATCATATAACTAATAAGTGATGAACCTCCATAACTAATAAAGGGAAGGGTTATACCAGTTATTGGCAAAAGTCCAATATTCATTCCTATATTTTGTATTTGCTGATATAAAATCATAGTAATAAAACCAATTATGATGTACCTATGAGACTTATTATTACACTTACTTGCTAAATAAATAAGTCCAAAATCAAACAAACAAATACAAAAAATTAGAAAGGAGGCTCCTAAAAGACCAAAATTACTCGCAAAGATGGAAAAAATAAAATCCGTGTGCGCTTCCGGAATATAAATTGGTGTGTTGCCAACTCCAAAACCAAACAATCCCGCTGCCTTAATCGCAGCAGTTGCGTTAGTAAGTTGCATCCCACTTTTATTAGACCAATCAAGTAGGCGATCTATTCTGTAGAAAAAAGACGTACCAAAAACGTTTATAAAATTGTCTTCATAATTAAAATAAAAGTATAAAAATGCACCCGCTAAAATAGAGACCACCAAAAACACACAAATAAAGATACTTTTTTTAATTCCATATATAAAAAGCATGACAAAAGATATTAAAAAATAAATTATTACCATACCAGTATCGGGCTCTAAGAAGGTTAATACGGAAGGAATCATGGTAACTAACATAATTATTAAAAACAATTTAAAATCATCTTTAAAACTACTTTTTGGATGTTTTTTTTCATAATCTTCAAAAATGTGGGAATTAAACAAAATTAAAATAAGCTTCATAAACTCACTAGGCTGAAAAGAACCAATACCAGGTATTACAAACCAGCATTTTGAACCATTTACTTCACTACCAAATATTAAAAGTAGGAAAAGCAATATGTTTCCTGCAATATATAAATAAAATGAATATTTTGTTAAAAACTTTAAATTCTTATTCGTACTTATAATTATTAAAATAAAACCAAGTAGGTACCATAAAACCTGTTTTGTTATTATTGATTTAGAAGAAATATTTAAACTTGCACTATAAATGGATGCTATGCTAATTATAAAAAAAACTATCAAAGGAATTATAATTTCATATTTAATTAAGTTTTTCTTCATACTTTTTCACTCCTTTTAGTAATTTTAACCAAGTATACTCATAAAATTTTATGGGAGGATGGTTATGAAAGATAAATTTCCGGAAATTTATAAAAATAAAATAAATAATCTAAAATCAAAAGTCCAAAAGGATTTTTATTATCATGCAACTGATTTTAATCAAGATAATATAAATGGGCATGCTGTAAGAGGTGAACAATTAAGTAAAACTGACTTAATAAACAAGATAAATAACATATTTAAAAGACCAGATTATGTTTATCAAGCTGATGTTAATATTATGTACAAAAATGGTAAAAATATAGATAAAAAAATAATTGGTTTTAAAGATAATTACATAATGACGAGTGATGGAGACAGAATCTTTATAGATGAAATTTCTAACATAAAATAAAAGACCACATAAGTGGCCTTTTTTAAACACCTTCAACGTAAGTATCTGCTAAACATTTTATAGAGCAGCAGCAATCAGTATTTACTGTGCAAAATGAGTTGGTTGCAGTATAAGTACTTGTTCCAGCATTATATGTTAACACTCTTAAAGTAGCACAGCATCCATCAACTTTTTCTACTCTAAATATATTTGAAGTAGTTTCTTCATTAGGTGTATTTGATACTGGCATAGCAAGTGCAGCTCCGTTACATGTATATAAAGTTACTGGTCTTGTGTTAAAATCAACGCTTGAGTTTGGACCAAAGTATGCTCTTGTACATGTTTCAAGGCAAGTATCACCAGGACAAACTTCGCTTTGAAGAATATTTATAACTTTTAATATTTCAGCGATACAGTTGCATTTTGAATTTGTTTTAGAATCATTACACATAATATTCACCCTTTCTATCTTTTTCATTAGTAGCATATTCAAATTACTGTAAAAAGTGCAAGTCAAACGTCCATATAAAACTTGCATTTTAAAGCTTATTGATATATAATTCTAAATAGGTGATAGATATGACAGAGTTATTAAAGTATGTTATTATACTAGCAGTACTTGTAATAATTGCGTTAGTGGTTATTAAAGCTAGTAAGCCAGATTTCAAATACGAGGCAAATAAATTAGTAGAATACCTAGGTGGTATAAAAAACATTACCAACATGGAAGTTAGTGTATCAAGATTTAAAGTAACACTTAAAGATCCATCTAAGGTAAATAAAGAGGGAATTCAAAAGCTTGGAGCAAGAGGCATTGTTGAAATAGATAACACAATTAAAATAATATTTCAAAAAGATGCTAAAAAATTAAAAAAATGCATTGAGCAATTAAATGAGGACCAATAATTTACAAAAAAATTAAAAAAACTACAAAATTCGACAAAATACGGCACGCTACATGCGTATAATTATCTTTAGAGAAAGGGTGATTTATATGTTAGCGTCCGTATTTTTAAGTTTAATTTATTTGTTTTTTCCATTATGCTGTTACTTTATGTACGTAGTTTACACGAAGGTAAAAGATGAAAGGGAGAAGATGATATTTTTTGATTTAGCACTTTTTAGTAGTTATTACTTATGCTCGAGATTTAGTAATCTTCCTATTGCAGCTTGTTTTTTAATAAACATACCACTTCTTCTTTCAATATACAAAAAAAGAGTGTTCCCATCCGTTGTTCTTTTATTTGCAACATCTATATTTTTATGGGATGTATATAATTCAAATATATATTTGTTTTTAATTCAGTATTTAATAATATTTATTCTTGGGTACTTTACGAAGATAAATATTAACAACGTGTTTTTAATTTGCAAGGTCACGTTTGGAATTATAATATCAATATTTTTTCCAAATGATATACTAAATGTTAAATTATTAGGCTATGCTTTTTTAGTATGGATAATTATGTATCTTGTATTTTATGCAATTATAAAATTTTATGATAAGGTATCAAAGGTTGTAGAACTTTATAGTTCTCTTGAAGAAATAACAAAGGAAAAGAAATTATATGAATCACTATTTAAAATTACTCATGAAATAAAGAATCCACTTGCAGTATGCAAAGGATATCTTGATATGTTTGACGTAAATAATCCTGCAAAAGCAAGCAGGTATGCTGGTATAATTGATCAAGAAATAGATAGAACTCTTCTTTTATTAAAAGACTTTTCAAACGTTTCAAAGCTTAATATTGATAAAGAAAAAATGGAAGTTGGAATGCTTTTAGATGATGTTTGTGACGAGGCTGAACTTATTTTAGATAATAACATAAAATTTATTTCAGATATTAAGGACGACGATGTTTATATAGAAGCTGACTATAACAGAATAAAACAAGTATTAATAAACGTAATAAAAAACTCTAAGGAAGCGATTACTTCAAAAGGAAAGATAGTTTTAAAAACCTATAAGAAAAAAGGCAATTATGTTATGGAAATAAGTGATAATGGGATTGGAATGGATAAATCTACTAAAGATAAGATTGGAACAGCGTTTTACACGACTAAAAGTAATGGAACTGGACTTGGAGTATGTTTTTCAAAGGAAATAATAGAAAAACATAAAGGAACAATGAAATACACATCTAAAAAAGGTTATGGCACAACTGTTAAAATAACTCTTCCTATAAAAAAATAACATCTACATTTTACTTTGTAGATGTTTTATTTATTCTGTATAAGTTTAAAGTAGGGTGGTTAAATAGTCTGACTTTTATTCCTTTAGTTCCGCATCCTGCGTTTATGTAAAGCTTAGTATTACCAACTTTTTGATATCCTTTTTTGTATTTGCTAGATATAAATAATTCTCTAAGCTTTGGAATGTTTATCTCTCCATTAAGGGTATGACCTGCAATTGCCATATCGATGTTTGCATCATTAAAATCATCTATGTCATCAGGATTATGGATGGCAAGTATTTTAAAGTAAGGAGCAGCCTCACCACTTTCTAGGTATTCTTTATTGACACTTTTATCCATAATTATTATTGGTGTGTTACTTTCATCGTAAATGCTTTGAGGATTATTATTTAAATTAGTAAATCCTGCCATACCAAGTATTTCATTAGTATCTTCAAAGTCTTCTTCACCGGTAGTATAATACTTACCAAGCTCGGTATCTATCTTGTTTAACCACTTTTTTAAAAATGTTTTATCTTCATCTGTTATATCGTAGTTTTTACTTATTAAGTCACCTGTAAAAATAACTACATCAACATTATTTTCGTTTATTTTTTTTACTATCTTTTTTATATCACTTTTATTAATTGTTGAGCCATAATATATATCAGATATTTGAAGTATTTTAATACCGCTTGAAAGATTACTTATCTTACTTGTTTTTATGTTATAGTCTTTAATGAAAATTCCTTTAGGACCAATAAAAAATGCATAAATTATTATAAACAAAATAAGTAAAAATAACTTAACTTGCCATTTTAATTTTCTTTTCTTCTTAGGTTTTGTTTCATCTTTTTCTTTAGTCACTTTTTACCTCCCAATTATTTGAACCATAACAAGTACCGTGTTATGAAGCATATGAATTATTATTGGTAGTGTGATATTGTCTGTTTTACATAAAAGGTAAGCAAAACAAGATCCCATTGCGCCATATGGTATTACGTATAGAAAGTCAAGTGGGGATGTAAAGCTACCTAAAACGTGTAATAAACCGAATAATAAACCACTTAAAATAACGAATAACCATTTAACTTTAATTAGACCATAAAATGATTTTCTAAATACCATTTCTTCTAATATTGGTGCAACAATAGAACAAGTAAAAAGCATATACATAGGAGCAGATTTAATACTTTCTCTAACAAGAGCTTCGTTTGTTGATACGTTTTGCTTTAAAATTAAACTAATTAAAAACGAAGACGTAGTCATGATTATGCATCCTAAAAGCCAGCAGTTAACGGATAATAAGGCTCTTTTTGAAAAGTTTTTCTTTAAGTCTTTAAAACCTTTTATTATGTCTTTTTTAAACATAAGTAAAAGTGTTATTACGTATACAAGGTCCGTTAAAGCAAACAAAAATATTCTAGGTATTTTAGGAATTTTAGATACAGAAATACCAAACGAACTAATTAATCCAATTAAAAAATTACTTTGATAAAGTAAATAAATTAATATAACAAGCAGGTACTTATAATTATCTTTAAACCAATTTTTTACTTTGTTTTCCATTTCTTCTAAGGCATTTAATATCATCTTTATCACCTCTATTTTAAATTATAACATCAAATTAGGAAATTATAAAACGTTTTATGTGCATTAGATAAAATTTGACTTTTTAAAAAGTTTAAATATAATAATAGCGCTAAATGAAAAAAAGGGACGAAAAAGATATGAACTATGAAAGTAACATAACAATAATTAGAAGAGAATATAATGAGGAAAGAGTAAGTAAAAATCTAAGGGCAAGAATTGAGTTTTTTAAGAAAAATAAAAGAGCACCTAAAAGAAGTAAGGATAAAGAAGAACAAAGACTATATGATTCATATAGGAGACTTAACTTAGAAGACTATTACAATTTGGATAAATATTTATTAGCAGAAAACAAAATGATAGATGCTTATGATTTAGCACATAAAGATTTTTATAAAAGACAAAAAAAGATAAACTCTAAAAGAAACTATATTTCTAAAGTAATAAAAAATTATTATAACTTTTATTTAGAAAATAATAGATTTGCATCCGATGTAGATAAAGAAAATGAACTAGAAAGAAAAATAAGTAAGGATTATAACGGTATAATATGTTATAAGAAATATTATACTAAAGAGCATCTTTATTATATTAACATGATTAATGAAATAAAGAAGAATAAAAGAAATAGGGAAAATCTTCAAAAGATAAAAAAATATATTAATTTTTGTCTTGAAAATTCTAAAGTTCCTGTTCATTTTTCTTCTGATAGCAAAAATATTGAAAGAAAAAAAGAAAATAGAATTGCAATTAATTTAGAAAAACTTAATTTAGATGATATTGTTATTCCAAATGCTTTATTAAACGAACTTTATGATGCTATAAATAGTGTTAAAAATAAAGATGAAGATGATTATAAATTAGCATTAAATGAGCTTTTCTTAAATATTATAAGATATATGGAAGAAAATAATTGTTCTTGCTTTAATGATAAAAATTTAAAATTTCCTTATAATGATAAAGAAATAAGCTCTGATCATGCAATGCGTTTAATAAGAGAAAACTCAAAATATTTAGATGGTGATTTAATAGAAAAATATAATGGTTTTCCATTTGTTAGAAAGAAACTTAATATGTAAAGTGCTATTTTAAAAAGTATTGCAATTATACTATTTTATGTTATAATACTTGTAGCAACGAAGAGTAGGGCACAAAAAGTCCTGCTCTTTATATTTGAAGGAGGTATTAAAGATGGATGCTAAAGTAAGAGAGTTAATAGAAGAACCTCTTAAGGAAAACAACATTAAGCTTTGTGATGTTGAATATGTTAAGGAAGGTGCTATGTATTTTCTTAGAGTGGTAATAGATAAGGAGCCATTTGTTGATGTTGATACTTGTGTTTTAGCAACAGGGATTATAAATCCACTTATTGATACCCTTGAAGATGAATTTGATGATTCATATGTATTAGACGTTTGCTCATTAGAAAAAGGAGAAAATTAAGATGAATAGTAAAGAATGTAAAGAATTTATTAATGCACTAGAAGCTATATGCAAAGAAAAACAAATAAGTGAAGAAGTTATTTTTGAAGGAATGACACAAGCTCTTTCTAAGGCTTATGCAAAGGAAACTAATCTTCCAAATATCAGAATAGATATAAATAAGAAAACAGGAGAAATTAAAGGTTATTCTTATCAAAAAGTTGTTAGTGAGTATACTGACGGTGAAGAAGATGAAGCAGGAGAAGAGACAGTTGAAATTTTACTTGAAGATGCAAAGAAGATTGTGCCTGATATAACCGTTGGTGAAACAATTGAAGAAGAAGTTCCTTTAAAGGACTTTGGACGTGTTGCAACGCAAGCAGCTAAACAAATTTTAGTTCAAAAGGTAAGAGAAGCAGAAAGACAAAGCATTATGGCTGAGTTCGAGGATAAAGAAGGAGAATTGTTAGTTGGTACTTTATCACGTGAAGATTCTCAAAATTATTACGTTGACTTAGGAAGAATGCATGGTATTTTACCAAAAAGTGAACTTATTCATGGTGAAGAGTTAAAAATGGGTTCATCTGTTAAAGTATATGTAACAAAAATAGATGATACCGGAAAAAGTCCTCTTATCCTACTATCTAGAAGTCACTATGGTTTTGTAAAAAGATTACTTGAAAATGAAATTCCTGAATTAAATGATGGAACAGTAATATTATATAGTGTAGCTAGAGATGCAGGTTTAAGAAGTAAAATAGCTGTTTACTCAGAAGATGAAAGCGTAGATGCAGTAGGCGCTTGTATTGGTGAAAAAGGTTCTAGAATTAATCGTATTTCAAATGAACTAGGTGGAGAAAAAATAGACGTAGTTAAATATGATAAAGATCCAATTACGTTCATTAAAAATGCTTTATCACCAGCAAAAGATGTAAAAGTATATATATTAGATGAAAAGAAAAAAGAAGCACTAGCAGTTGCAGAAGGTGATAACTTATCACTTGCAATTGGTAAAAAAGGTCAAAATGTTAGACTTGCAGCGCGCCTAACACATTACAGAATAGATGTTAAAACGCCTGAACAAGTAAAGGAAGAAAAAATAGACCTTACAAATGCTTTATCCTAAAGGATGGTGTAATTTAAAATGAAACAAAAAAAAGTTCCTATGCGTACTTGTGTTGTAACTAAAGAAAAATATCCTAAAAAAGAATTACTTAGGGTAGTAAGAGATAATACCGGTAAAGTAACGGTTGATAAGACTGGCAAGCAAAACGGAAGAGGAGCATACCTAAAGAAAGATTTAGAAGTAGTAGATATGGCAAGAAAAACTAAAGCCTTAGAAAAATATTTAGAAGTTTTAATACCTGAGGAGGTATATGAGGAGTTAGAAAAAGCTATAAATAAATAAGGAAAGGGGCGATTTGTCTCATGATGAGTGTTTTAGAATATGCACAAGATATGAATAAAAGTGTAGAAGAAATAATAAAGATGTGTGGTAAGTTAGGAATTGATGTTAAAAATGAAGACGATATGCTTTCGGATGATTCTATCGTTGAACTTGATAATGCGTTTTCAAACGAACCAGAAGAAGAAAGCACAGTAGATGAAGAAATAATCAAAAAAATGGACGAAGATGATTATTATGACGAAGCTATTGACACTTTAATAGATAAAAAGGATACGGTTTATAACAGTGAGCCAAAACCAGTTAAACAAAAGAAGAAAAATAAGAAAAACGATAAAAAAGATATTAAAAAAGCTAAAAAAGAAATGTATAAAAACAAGGAAAAACTAGTTTCTAATGAAACGGAGTCTAACTCTAACATTATTTTATACAAAGAAGGAATGACAATTAAGGAGTTTGCAAAAGAACTTTCTGTTTCAGTTACTGATTTAATTAAGAAATTAATGACTTTAGGTATTATGGCTAGTATGAATGCATCAATAAGTTTTGATGATGCATCAGTTATCGCATTAGAATATAATAAAGAATTAAAAAGAGAAGAAACGCAAGACATTGCAAACTTTGAAAAGTTTGAGGTAACAGATGATCCAAAGGATCTAGAAGAAAGACCTCCTGTTGTAACAATAATGGGACACGTTGACCATGGTAAAACGTCTCTTTTAGATGCCATTAGACAAAGTCACGTAATAGAAGGCGAATTTGGTGGTATAACTCAGCATATAGGAGCATACCAAGTAAGTTATAATGGTAAGAAAATAACTTTTATTGATACTCCAGGACATGCTGCATTTACTGAAATGAGGGCAAGAGGTGCATCTATTACTGATATAGTAATTATAATTGTTGCAGCAGATGATGGTGTTATGCCTCAAACAATAGAAGCAATTGATCACGCTAAAGCAGCAAAAGTTCCAATTATAGTTGCGATAAATAAAATGGATAAACCAGGAGCTGATCCTGACAGGGTAATGCGTGAAATGAGTGAACATGGTCTTACACCTGATTCTTGGGGTGGAGATACATTATTTGTTCCTATTTCTGCAAAAACTCATGAAGGAATTGATAAATTATTAGAAAACTTGTTATTTATAGCTGAAATGCAAGAATTAAAGGCTAATCCAAAACGTTATGCAATGGGTACTGTAATAGAATCTAAGTTAGATAAAAACGTAGGTTCAGTTGTTACTTTACTTGTTCAAAATGGTACTTTAAGATTAGGAGACCCAGTTGTTATTGGGGAGTATTTTGGTAAGGTAAGAACACTTAAAAATGATTTAGGCGAAGAAGTTGTTGAAGCACTTCCTTCATCCCCTGTTTCTGTAACTGGTATATCAGGAGTTCCAACAGCAGGTGATAAATTCATGGCCTTTGAATCAGAAAAGCAAGCTCATAGTGTTGCAGAACAAAGAAGTGAAGTAGCTAAGTTAAAATCAAATACGCTAGCTAGTGCAATAAGCTTGGATGATTTATTTGGTAAGATATCAGAAGGTTTAAAAGAAATTAACATCGTGTTAAAAGCAGATGTTAAAGGTAGTGAAGAAGCTGTTAAAAACACGTTATCTAAAATAGATGTTGAAGGATGTAAATTAAACGTTATAAGAAGTGGTGTTGGTACTATTACCGAAAGTGATATTGTTTTAGCTAATGCATCTAGTGCAATCATAATTGGATTCAACGTAAGACCATCAGCTAAAATACTTGATATTGCAAAAGAGTATGGTGTAGATGTTAGACTTCATAACATAATTTATAAAGTAGTAGAAGAAATGGAAGCTGCTATGAAAGGTATGCTAGATCCTGAATATGAAGAAAAAACAATTGGTTCAGCTGAAATAAGAAAGATATATAAATTCTCTAAAACTGGTAATATCGCAGGATGTTACGTTTTAGATGGTATAGTTAAAATGGGTGCTAAAGCACGTGTTATTCGTGATGGTATTGTAATATATGATGGTGCAATTAACACAATTCAAAGGGAAAAGAACCAAGCAAAAGAAGTAAAAGCAGGATTTGAATGTGGTATTACACTAGAAAATTACGGTGATATTAAAGAAAAAGATATTATAGAAGCATATGAACTTGTTGAAATAAAGAGGTAAGTTATGAGCGTTAAAACAGAAAGAATAGCAAATTTATTAGTAAGAGAAATAAGTGACATATTACAAAATGAAGTAAATGATTGTGATATTAAGTTTGTAACAATTACTTATTGTAAAGTAGATACTGACCTTTCTTTAGCGCAAGTTTATTGCACTGTTTTAGATCAAAATAAGAAAGATAAGTGTTTGCATGATCTAAATGGTGCAAAAGGATTTATTAAAACAGAACTTGCTAAAAGAAAGTTAGAGATAAGAAGAATTCCAGATTTAAGATTTATATATGATGAGTCAGTTGAGTATGGAAACAAAATAGAAAACATAATAAATAAAATAAATAAAGATTAAAAAAGATAGTTTTTTCTATCTTTTTTTTGTAATATATATTGATAATTAATCGTTAATGTGATAATGTTCTAATGTATGATAGATAGGAGAAAATTCATGAGAAAAAATAATAAAGGTTTTACACTTATTGAGCTTTTAGCGGTAATAGTAGTTCTTGCTATAATAATGGTAATAGCAACTATAAATGTAAATAAACAAATTAAAAAATCCAGAGAAAATGCTAATGATATTAGTATGAATGCTATTAAAAGAGCAGCTAAAACTTGCATGTTAGAAAATAATGAAGATGAAGATAGTTGTAGTAGTGTAACCGGTTTAATAGAAGATGGCTATTTAAATGATTTTGAAGATCCGTATGATAAAAACAATGATGATTTAGATTCTACTTACATAATTACTTTTGATGATAAAACTAATAGTGTTTACGTAAGTGATATAAGGCATGATATTTATTTTTCTAATTTAAAATTAGTTAGAAAAAACGGAAGTGCAAGTGTGGTGGATACTCCAAATATATCAGAAAAAAGCATAAATAATTTTAGTGTTGAAGTTAAAAATCCTGGTGACGAAGTTGTTTATTCTTTTGATATAGTTAATAAATCTGAAAATGATGTAAAAATATCTAATATTAATAATTTTGAATTATTTATTTATAAAGTAGCAGCAAGTAAAAGCCCGGATTTAAAATATGATTTAAATGGTGATGGTGGAGTAACTTCAGCAGATGCATCTGCTATTTATAGCAAGTTAAAATTTGGTTTATATAATGATGATGAAAAAACCAAAATAGCAAAAGAAGATATTATTAAATCTGGTCATTCAAAAACAGTTAAAATAATAGTTAGTGTAAAGGAAAATGCTTCTTCATTTAAGGATGTAATTAAGATATATGACAAAGCATCTTTAACATTAGATTTTGAAATATAATAAAAGGTAGATTTTTTCTATCTTTTTTTTCGTTTTTTGTAGAAATTAAAAGAAAAATAATATATA
>OGUM01000844.1_pt1 | contig 24828 bp, 28 predicted proteins | sample 1553631 | NCBI WGS metagenome assembly OGUM01 (sample SAMEA2580228, study PRJEB22360) | human gut metagenome | biome: human gut; feature: human-associated habitat; material: faeces | place: Denmark | collected 2008/2010 | reverse complement strand
GAGTATGGCAGAATCGGCACTGGATGGCAGCGCGCTAGGCCGTGTCCGCGGAGTTCCCCCCCCCCGTTTTTATCGCAACAGCTGATTCTAGGGACGCTTCAAAAAGTCAACCGAGGGTTTTGTCCCGTCAAGACGCCGAACGAGAATTACGTACCGCCAAGAGCCTCAAAACACGCCCCTCGCGGGACAGAATCCTCACTCGATTTCCATGCGGAGCAAAAACCTCAATCAATCATCCTCCGCAACGTTTATCCACCAAAAAGGCCGCCCCACGTGGAGCGGCCTTTTACTCGCAGCTTTTTACTGATAGTTACTCAAAATTTATTCCAACACATCCACAGAAGAGCAGCGAATCGTATTTCTCTTTCGGGAATCGAGAAAATAGCCTACCTTGACTTTAGACCCAACGCTCACGGGGCTATCGCTTACATAGCGCGTATGTTCTGAATCAACCAGAATGGTCAGACGATCAGACCCGTCGTTATATGGATCTTCGCTTTCGACCGACATGGTAAAATCGCCAGAGCTGTCAACGTTCAACACCGATCCGCTCACGAACCACAAATGTGAATAGTCACCTCCGCTATCTTTTTGGCAACGCTCCACTTTTAGAAATAGCGCAGAGAATGCGAACACGGCAACTGATATAGCGATGAAAACCTTAACGCCACCCCCCTTGCCATGAAATCCAAATTTATTCGCCAAAGAAAAATACCCCTGCCTTATCCGTATAATTAGCATAGGCATAATTCAAATAACGAGGAGAGCTGTACCACCCATCGGCAACAACCAGCATGTTCATTTTCTTAGCGCCATTGGTCATCTGACCATAACCTTCAACAGCCATAGCGTGACCAGACCGCCTTCCATTCCAGATCTTATTTGCCACTATGCTAGAAACAATATTTAATATTGTCAATCAGTTAGCACTTTTTAGGATATTCACTAAGGCTTCGACGTCAAAAAGCCGCCCCGTTCAATTCATACTCCTCATCCTCGCCGAATTGCGAGTATGGCAGAATCGGCACTGGATGGCAGCGCGCTAGGCCGTGTCCGCGGAGTTACCCCCCCCCGTTTTTATCGCAACAGCTGATTCCAGGGACGCTTCACTGTGCCCTTTTCGGCAACTTCCTGTGCCCCTTTTGGCAACTTTTGTCTGCTATGGGTTATCTCGACCCATAGCAGACAAAACTAACGACAATTCATTTTAGGCCACTAAGGTTTTAGTCACTAATATGCCTAAATCATTCAGAACTGTAACAGTTCAGTTAGAGTTGGTATATACTGTGCCTAACCGAAAGGAGGATCATCGTATGAGCAACACGCCCGTTGCGTCTAACAAAAAGCGGCTCATGATTACGCTGCCGACCGAGCTGACCGAGCAGATGGACATTAAGGCTCGTGAACTCGGTCTCACGAAATCTGGGCTCGTTGCACTCGCGATACAGAACCTGTTCAATGCGGAGGAGATTCGTCTTCATCAGCAGAAACAGTAGGACATATATAACGCAAAAAGGACCCTCATTAGCTTGGCGGCTTGGGTCCTTTAAGCGAAGTGTCATCAACTTGTTGGTAATATTCTACCACTTAAAACATGTTGGTGACCTTGGAAAGGTCACTTTATGGACGTAAATGGCGCTCCGCCCAGCGGGGGGAGCACGTTCAAAAACACGATTTCGAAAGAGGACTTCGCCGCCCTTCTTGCCCAGTCAAAACCGGACGGCACGCAGTCGAACTCGAACTCGAATCGCGCTGCTGTTTTAAACGCGGAATCATGGCTCAAAGACAGCTCGTCCGGCAGTGGGCGCTTCATCGCGCTCCCCTTGTCGATGATCTTGCTTCGCAAGTCGAAGGCGAAGCTGTCGCTGAACGAACTGCTCGTTCTGGCATATATCCACGGGTTCCAGCGCAGGGACCCATTGAAGGGCTGCCGATCCAACGCAAAGACAATTGCCGAAGTCCTCGGCATCTCCCCCTCGGCACTTAGCAAGAGGCTCCAAAAGCTCAAGAGCTTCGCCCTCATTGAGAAAGAGGGACATGGCGAGGAGGTCACCTACAGGGTCGACGAGGCCAGGTGGGCGGAGTTGTGCGGCGTTGAGTTCGTCAACACCGGGGCCCTCCACGAATGGACTTCGCACGGGACATTCTGCCGGATCCCATTTTGGACAGTTCGCGACAGCGAACTCTCCGCACTCGACAAGGTTCTTTTCGGCTACATCTTCTCGTTCTTTTCGTCCAAGGAGCCCAAGCCTTTCCGGGTGTCGACTCAGAACGCCGCCGACCAGCTCGCTGTCAGTAAGAGCAAACTTCGTGTCTCCCTCGAAAAGCTCGTTGGCCTGAGTCTTGTCGTAAAGACGGTCGTCTCGCCGCGCGTTCCGGCTGAGTACGATGTGAACCCGCAGGCGTGCTTGGAACGTGGTTCCAAGAACCTCTAATTGGGACGGGCGACAGATTCCCCGTCCCTTTTTATTTGCCTCCCCCTGTGCCCTTTTCGGCAATTTCCTGTGCCCTTTTCGACAACTTTTCTCAAATTTGAGGAATCTCGGCTCTATTTCTGTGCCCCTTTTGGAAACTTCCTGTGCCCTTTTCGGCAATTTCTCCCTATTTCAGGCACTTTTTTGCATTGCCCTCTGTGCCCCTTCCGGCAATTTTCTGTGCCCCTTCCGGCAATTTCCTGTGCCCTTTTTGACAATGGCAGTTTCCAAAAGGGGCACAGGAAGTTTCCAAAAGGGGCACAGAAACCCGAAAACTGTGCCCTTTTTGACAACCAAAAGTTTCCAAAAAGGGCACCAATAATATCTAAAGAGGTTTTAAGAGAAAGAAAGGGGAAGAAACCTTTTTCTTTGATTTGAGATTTTTATTCACGCCCATGTCAATCACCGTTTAATCGAAAGCCAATCCACTCGCAACCAATAGATCCGGTACGGCCCCATTGGTTTTAGCGACCAGCGGAGCGGAACGTTATAGGCAAATCGGGCGTTCGCTTTTCACCGGAAAAGAGAGCAATCGACCTGACTGAAGTTCGCTGCGTCCTTGCCAACCTTCAGCGTCGGCCTCGCTTCGCTCACCGGGCGACCATCTGCACGTGGCCGTAAGCCTATAATTCGGCAATGACTCACCGAATCCGTTTCCCGATCGATCTGGATACCGACATTTGGTGAACCTCACTTCAATTACCGCTAGAAGGTCACAGAATCGAGCATAAGACGTCCTATTGGTGAGGTTCGACGTCTTCTCATTGATAGATAAAACAGGGCCTTAAATCGGCTCTCAGTGGCCTAAAAAAGAGGCAGGGGCACCTTTCGATACCCCTGTCCTGATCCTCTTGGGCTTTCATTCTGCCACAACGTCAAGAACGTCACTCCGCCCTCTTCGTTAAAACCCCTTTTCGGCAAGGTACTCGTCAAACAACTCGCGAGCGATGTCCGATACGGACTTGTCCTCCTCGAGCGCGGCCTGCTTCAACCGCTTGCGGTAGCTCTCCGGAACGTACACAGACAGCTGTACAAGCCTCTCAGATGCCCCTTCGGCGCCCTTTTTGGGACGCCCGGCTTTCCGTACCTGCGGAGCCGGTTTCTGCGGCTCAGATGCGCTCTCAACGATTTTCTGCTGCCTCTCCTCGGCCTTCTCCGCGGCGACGTCGAAGTAGGAGGTCGATTTCTTGAACTTTCCGGCCATTACAGGACCTCCTCGATCTCGTCCAGGATGTTTTCGATTGCCAGGGCTGCCTTGCCGCTCTTCGCGATTTCGTACACGGGCTTGCCCAGGGCCGCGCCCTGCTTGAAGGCCGCTGCGGTCGGAACGGTGCCCAGCACGGGCAAGTCATCGGCTTCGAGTAGTTCGAGGAACTGGCGGTCGACCGTCTGGTTTGCCGCGAAGTTGTTGACGATGATTGCGAAGGACAAATCGGGATTGGCCTCGGTGATGACCTTGATCGTGCGTTTCATCGGCTTTAGGCCGAGGGTGCCTGGCTGGACCGGGATGATCGCGATGTCGGCGTTTTTCGCGTACGTGGCCGTCTCGTCACTCAGGAAACCCGGCGTGTCGATGACGTTTACGGCGTTCTCGTCGTCGAGCAGGTTCTTCTCGTGATTCGCGCCGCCCTGAGGGTCGAGATTGCCGAATCCGACTTTGTGGCCGCGGCGCTCGAGACCCCAGGCGATCTCGTCGGCGAACGTCGTCTTGCCGACGCCGCCCTTCTGATTGACTAGCAGGATGTTCGTCGCCATGTTCTCCCCTTTCTGAAATAGTATAGTCATATATTATCACATTAATATGTGACTACATTAAGTAATTCTGAGTCACAGGTAGAAACATATGAGCATGTTAAGTAATTAGTATAGTACTACGTTAACGTGCTCATGACTGTGGGTTGGTTTAACCTACAGTCATGCTAAAGTTGCCAAACGGGGCACAAAGGCCAATACGTTTGCACAGTGCCGGCACAGCGACCTAGCATCGTATGCACCGGCGGAATCATCGCTGGCCTGCAAGGAGAGCATATCCACACGCTCATGGTCGCCGGAGGCCTCGTGATGCAGCACGCGCCGGACGGCGACTGGAAGCGCGTCGATTGGGATGCACTTGCTGCCTGGCTCGACAGATACGGTTACAGTTACAAGGTCGCTGATTGCGAGACGGAGACCCTTCCGACCGCCGAGGCGGCGAGGCGGTTACGCGAGTGGGAACGCAAGGGTAAAAGCGCATCGTCGCTGAACCAGTGAGTCAGTATTCCTTAGTGTTAGATGATGGATATTGAAATTAATTAGCGAGATAATGTGCATATCTCATAATGTATGCGTTTCACCATGAGAGAGGGGTCTGTCATGAGCTTGAAACCGAGAAAATGCGTTAACGCCGGTCTCGTGACAACCGGTCCTGGCAGCGGCTTGTTTGCAACCGCAATGACATCGTACCGACTTTTCACTTACATGTTCTAAAAGGCAGTTGCCATGCTGTCGCAAAATCAATCGAGATACTTGGTCACAATCGGCTTTGCCCTGCTTGCATTACTCTTTGCTAGCGACCTTTTGCTGAAACCGCCCAAGGAACTCGTTTCGCTTGCCATAGCCTGCATTTCCGCCCTTTACTTTACGGCAACCCTATTCGTCGGACTAAAGGAGAGGAAAAAAGGCGCAGTCGCTGCATCTGTCGTAGGCGTGATCATAGCCATTGCCTCATTCTTTATCTGACACACTGGTGATCTAGGGACGATATCGTAGGAACACGACCGAGAGAGCCGGGACCAGATTGCCCGGGTCGCCCGGTCTTATTCCGCCCCGCGCCGCAGACGGCGCTCCGATTGCGCCGAGGCGTGACACGCGCGGGATCTTACCTATTTGTATTACGCGACCGCGAGGTGCCTCTTCTGCATGCGGAACTCCGTCAGGTACATGTTGATGATGACCTGATGGGGGACGTCCGTGCGGGCGGCCTCCGCCTTGAAGTAGTCGACCTTCTCGCCGTCGGTGTTCATGGTGACGTGGCGGCGCGGTTCGAGCTCTGATACATAAGATCCCAGCTTGTAATACGTGAGCATATGACTACATTAACATGGTCATGTATTATCGAGCGTCTGCTGCTCCGGATTTGCCCGCCTGTTATCTTGGGATCGACAGTTTCTTGCGAGGAGGCAGACATGTACCAGAATGTCTTTGGATCCGATGGCCAGATCCATCTTGAGAACCAGGTCGGCTGCCAGCGCTTCAACCTAACGACGGGTGAGGCGAAGACGGTCATCCCGATCACTAAGAATATGAGCACCGTCTTCGGCAAGGATGGCGTGGAGACGGAGATTCAGGTGGGGCAGATGCGCCAACTGGGCAAACCAGGATTTGGTTGGCTGTTTAATAAGCGCTAACGGTTGAGTTGTCGCAGCATAACCGCAGCTATAAATATGTGACCATATGACCATGCTAACATGTGCGCACAGTCATATGGTCACGGCTGTTGATTGGTGCCTTAGAAAATTGAAATCGTCCCAACGAACCATCGTCAATCGTCCCAATAAGTCATCGTTATTTGTCCCAACGACGCAGATAGACAGTATAATTTCAAGTGGATGATTGGAGGGAAAGGCGATGGATAGGTATATAAGACGGTGCGTCGACTGCTTGGTCGAGCGCGACCTTGGCATTTTCGGTGCCGTGCTCATTCAGGGGCCGAAATGGTGTGGAAAGACAACGACAGCCCAGAGATTTGCCGAGTCATCGTTATCTCTCTCCGACCCATCTGGCGGTTTTGCGGCCCTCCAGCTCGCTCGTCTCGATCCGGCCCAGGCAATTGTCGGACCGACCCCGAGGCTTGTCGACGAATGGCAGGAGGAACCGAAGCTATGGGATGCCGTGCGATTCGAATGCGATGCCAGGGGAGGGGAGCCCGGACAGTTCATTCTCACCGGATCTGCGACGCCGCGAGCCGAGAACCAGCCGATGCACAGCGGTGTGGGTCGAATCGCCCGTTTGCGGATGGATACCATGACGCTTTTCGAGCTCGGCATTTCGTCGGGAGCTGTCTCGCTTGGGGCGCTGCTCGCCGGCGATCCCGTTGCGGCGTCACTCGGATCCATCGCCGGTGTCGCCGGTATCGCTGATTTGCTCTGCCGCGGCGGTTGGCCCCAAGCGGTCGGTAAGACGACTGCCGACGCGATGCGGATAGCCGCTGCCTATATTGACGGTGTTTGCGAGTCTGACGTTTCGAGGGCGGATGGAGTGAAACGCGACCCGGTTAAGGTAAGGGCCTTGCTCTCCTCGCTTGCGCGCAATGAATCGACCCTTGCCGGCATGAGGTCCATCGAAAGGGATCTGGGCGTTGACGTCTCAAAGAATACGATTACCGGTTACATGGACGCGCTGCGCCGTATCAATATCGTCGACGACGTCCCCGCGTGGCATCCGGCTCTCAGGTCGCCGGTGAAGTTGCGGCAGGGCGCGAAGCGGCACCTTGCTGACCCATCGCTCGCCGTCGCCCTCATCGGCGCGGACCCGGAGTCGTTGTCATCCGATCCGAAGACCCTTGGCTTGCTCTTCGAATCCCTCGTGCTGCACGATCTCAAGGTTTACGCGGCAGCCAGCGATGCGACCGTATCTCACTACCACGACGCTGACGACCTGGAAGTCGACGCGATTGTCCATCGTCGTGACGGCTCGTGGGCTGCCGTTGAGGTCAAGCTTGGGAGCCCCCAAGTCCCAGAGGCAGTGGAAAATCTGCTTCGACTCGAGCGAAAGCTGGTCAATCGCGGGGAGAGGCCGCCTGCGGCGAAACTCATCGTCATCGGGTTTGGTATGCCGGCTCACGTAACTGGCGAAGGCATCGTTGTTGCTCCGGTCGACACGCTCGGAATCTAAAGCTATTTGCATTTCCAGAAATCCTCTAGAAGGTGCCTGGAGGATTTCTGGAAACAACCGGTATTTTGATCTGGGCTAAGAAAGGTTGCGGGTCAAAATTCCGTGCTGCGTGGAGCCGGTGATTTTGTTCAGGAACTCGCGCTGCTCCTCGGTTGCGAGGATGTAGGTAGAGCAGCCACTGAGCATCTGGTCGACGTCTGTGGTTCCGGACGCCTCCCATCCCAAGATGCTGACGGCCTTGAGCGTCAGGCAGTTGAGGAACATGTAGGACGTGTTCTCGACGTTCGAGGTGTCAAGACGGTCGAGGTCAAAAAGCTCCGTGACGCTTGAGCATCCCCTGAACATGCCCTCCAGGGTCGTGCAATCCGATGTATCGAGTTTCGATAGGTCGATTGGGTCAGACCGTCGAACAGGTATCTACCGCTCTCTGGATCCCAGGTATCCAGGACAACGACCTCACGGATTCGATTCCTGTAGGAATACCACGGTTGCTTTCCGAATTCGTCCGTGTGTGTACGGATGAATGCGGGATTCGATACCCCGGCGGCCTGATCGGCAGACCGCCGGGAACTCTCACTCCTCGATAAAAGCCGGCACTCGGTTAGTCCTGCGCATCTTGAAATCGCCAGTCTCGTGGGAGACGAAGAGAATGCCGTCCATCCCATCTCGCGATGCATATGAAAGGTGAACAGAACCGCAATCCGCTCCATCATCGTCGAGGAGATCGAACGAATTCGGGTCGCTCGTTGCGGCCAAACGACCACTCAGACAAGAGCCATCGCCATTACAGATTTGCCATTCCATGTCTTCGCCTGCAAGAATCGCCATAGACGGCCCGGTCGCGCCATCGTTGACATACATCCCGTCTATGCCAAACCCATTTTCAGCGCCATCGATGAACGACTGCTCGGACCTATACCTCGCAAATGATGCACATAGCACCATTGCAAGACAAAGTACAAAGCCAACAATCGCTATCTTTGCATAGCTCTTGCCTATCATGTCATTCACCTCCCTCGTATGTATCGAGGTATTCCTGCTTGAGCGTCTGCGAGGACGACTTGATCTTTTCCACGAGCGTGCCGGCCTCGATGAAGTAGAACGAGTTGGTGAGGTCTGCCAGGTCGTCGAGTAGATGGCTTGAAATGAGCACGCTTCGTCCCCGCGCCACTTCGCTGCGCATCGCGTCGCAGGAGGTTTTCCGTTTTCCCGGATCGAGGCCGTTCAGCGGTTCATCGAGGATGAGGTACGGGCAATCGGTCGCTATCGCCATGGCAAGCTTTACCTGCTGCTTCATTCCTGTCGAGAGTTTACGGGTCGGCTTGTCGAGATATGGGGAGATTCCGAGGGAGTCGCAGAGCGAGTCGATGTCGGCGGCCGATTTCCACGCCTCCCTAACGAAAGCAAGGTGCTCGATGGCCGATAGCGTGGGATAGAGATCCGCGCTGCCCGAAGAGCTCAGGTAGACGAGTTCTGCAAATTCGGCTGATCGACGCTGGCAGATTCCGTCTGCCAACAGGCTTCCCGAGCGGATGCGGGTGGGAAATTGGCCCGACAGCGCTTCAAGAAGGGTGGTTTTCCCCGAGCCGTTGGGAGCAACGAGGCCCGCCGCCGTTCCCGGGCTCAGGAAAAGCGACCCGATTGAAAGTATCGTCGTGCTCCCGTATCCCACGCTCGCGTCCAGAAGCTCGAGCCCATGGTGCTTTTTAGCGGGTCCAGCCTGTTTGGGCGAACGTGTCGCAACGGCGCCGACCGCAAAAAGGACCGCGACGTATGCCAGGGCCACGGCAAGCATCGATGCGCTGCCTGAACCGGAGCCAATGAATTCTGTCGGGAAGCATCCTACGTAACCCGTTGCCTCGATAGGCGAGAATACGGCCAGCGGCAGGAGATTGAGCGCGGCGTTATGCCCCAGTGCCGAATCGGACAGTAACGGGAATGCCGGGGCCGCGACAAGCAGCGCGGAGGTAAGGGGGCCCGCGAGGACGCGCCTCGTTGCGGTCGATAGGACGGCGGAGCAAACGGATATCAAGGTTCCGCCCGCAAGCAGCGCGAGAAGCAGGGTCGTGAAGACGTTTCCCGCGGTCGTGGTGGTGAGCGCGCCGTCATGGAAGAAGGCGATCGGGTACCCGATCTGCCCGAAGCCGTTTAGGGCCAAGGCGTAAATGCCCCCGGGTGCGAGGCCGGCGAGGAGCATCGCGGTCCCCGCGACGATTATCGAAAACACGATCTGGATAAGGCGCCGGAATTTGGGCACGGGCGCCTTCGCCGCCAGGGTCCCGGGCCTTGTGGCGCCGAGCACGAGTATCGACGAGAGAAGGAAGGGGATGAAGGGGAGGAAAGACGGCGCCGTGGCAATGGCGTAAGGCAGGAAGGAAAGGAATGGCAGGTCGTTTGCGGAGGCCGGGATATCCGTGATGCCGGAGCTGCTCAGGGCACGGCAATATGCGAGCGCCGCGTCATTGGTCTCTCGGTCTCCCACGATGGACCCGGATTGGAAGCCTTCGCCCATGAGCGCGTAGTAGCTCTCGGCAGAATCGAGAAAGGCGGCGTCGGTTTGAGCGGCGAGGGCGGCGTTCGCGTATCTTGCAAGCTCCGCGTCATTTTGCTGCTCTGGCGATAGGTCTGTGCCGCTGGCCTGGGGCGCGCGCGTATTGAATGCGTCGACAAAGCCCTGCATGCCCTGCTTCATAAAGAAGGGCCCGTAGATGGGTGAATTGAACGCAATGGGGACGAAAAAGGCTGCAGCGAGAACGAGCGTACAAATCCATACGGCCTTGTCTCTTAGGATTAGTTTGAGAAGAAGTCGACAGTACATTCAGAAGCACCTACATTTCTCAAAGCATCGTTAGATTAATAATGACAGACCGAATGAAGATGCGTGCGACGGGGGCGAGGCGAATGGCTGAGCGGTATCGATATGCGGGTTCGACGGTATTATATTGACCACATAGATTATTAACTTGCTTGACTTGTAAACCTAATCGTCCTGTCATCATATTCAACTTCGAAAAAAGGGAATGAGGGCATCCCGATGCATCGAGTATTACTGGAACCCCGGCGATACGCTGAATGATTTGTGACGAATAGTCATGTCCATCAAGAAGGCTCGACGCTTCGGGCAGCTCGTCAATCGATATATCAATTCTTGGAGACATGTATTCCTACCATTTTTAAAGAAACAACGGCGGTAATTGCTATCGCGATTGCGCCAATAACACCGAGCGCTATCTGAATGGGATATAACCCCAACACATATCCAAATATGGAGAAAAACATTGCAGAAAAGAGAGCCCTTACCAGAGACGCGACGGAAAGGACCGTCGCGCGGAGATCGTCCGCTATCGCGTCTTGGATTAAGTTTTCCGAAGTGATGTACACCACTTCTGGGAGAAAGCAAAGCACCATGCTAAGGCCAAACAAACACAGCGGATTTGAAGCGAACCACGGAAGAATCATGAAAAGACCGGCCTCGATTAGCATCGAGCCGAGCATGGTATTTCTTTTCCCGAAACGCGATGAGAAGAAATCTGCTGCAATGTAGGCCGTCGCATTTACTGCATAGGATGCACCGAAAAAGATTCCTATTATGGAGACGGGAGCATCAAATGCGTCGAATACCAACTGATTCAAGTTGTAATAACTCCCATAGAATCCATCGAGCATGCTTGTGCCGATTAGAAGAAGCAACACCGCAAAAGCGGATTCTCCAATGCACCAGGTTTCGCGTCTGAAGATCTTGGCTACGTCAAACCTTTCCTCCCCAGAGTTTTTGGAATGGGTCGTTTCCATCCTCTCAATGGGATACAGAAGGAAAAGCTGCAGGAGATAGAAAACGGAAACGCATACGTAGAGGGCACTCCAAGATACTTGGGCAATGAATGATCCAAGTACGATTGCCACTCCCGTCGCGATTGATTGCGCGGCAAGCAGCCGAGCGTTGATGGTGAGGAAGCGCTCTCCTTGACCGGCATTTCGGGCAATTTCATATAAAAGCGCTTGTTCGGATCCCGATTGAAGGGAGTAGGCGAGTGCCTCAACAAGGGAAAGCGCGACGAGAAAGGGGCCTGAGAGCAACAGCATGCCAGCCGTATGGAAGAAAAGCAGCAGAACGCCCACTTGAATCGAAAACTTCTTTCCAAAGAAATCGCCCACTAACCCTGTTGGTAACTCGAGAACGACCGTTGCAATGTTGAATAGGGCTTGATAAAGTGCGATTTGCGTGACAGACATCCCTTTATTCGCAAGGAAAAGTAGAAATACCCCCCGATTTAAAACAAATCCCGCGAGAACGAAAAAGGCGGAATAGACGTGCAACTGCGCAGTGGCATTCTTATTCATTTGACACTCCTAACGACTATTTTTGTCGGGGTGCTCGCCACTGATTCGAAGCCTGAAATGTTCATGGTCTCAATGAAGAGCTGATAAAGCTTTTGAACAGGGTATCGATAGGATAGGACATCCTGCGCTCTTTCTTCTCGACGAACTATTGCCAGCCGGTCGATTTCGAAACAAGAAATCGCATAATACACCCCAGCTTGATCTAGAGTTGCCGTATAGCTCTCTGCAACGGCAAATGCATCACGATCGCGATGCATTTCAAAAATATCTTCAATGCTTCTACCATCTCGATGAATCATAAGGTAGGTTGCGAATTTAAGATGGTCTATCAAATCAAAATACGTATCGGCACGCGCGAACACGTCAAGAATGTCGTAATTTTCGTTCCTGACTGTGTATAGATGATTGAAATGAAGAGGTGACAGGCTGTTCGGGTCAATTCCGGCAGCAAGTAAATCTAAATAATACTGAGATTGCCGCAGTACGACGCGCGCCTGTCGTGGCTTGACTCGTCATGTTTAATCTGTTTCGTTAACTGAAATACGAAAATCTGGTTAATCAAAAAAGCAAAATCTGGTTAAATGAAAACTGTAAATTCGGTTAAACGTGCTGGTAATCAATGGTGAAAAATATGCCCAAAAAGTACTACACTCGAATTATCGAAAATGAGCTCGACCAGATGCTAGGGATATTCGGTGCCGTTCTCATCGAAGGACCGAAATGGTGTGGAAAGACAACCACAGCCGGAACCCGTGCGGCGTCCAGGCTCCTTCTCATGGACCCGTCGCGCAACTTCGAGAATCGCTTGCGTGCCGAGACGGACCCGGCGCTTGCCGTTTCCGGCGAGGTGCCGCGGCTGATCGATGAATGGCAGGAGGTCCCGAAACTTTGGGACGCGGCGCGGTTTGAGTGCGACAGCCGCGGCGGCGAGCCTGGCCAGTTCATATTTACGGGGTCGGCGACGCCGCGAGACAATGAGCGGCCGATGCACAGTGGCGCTGGAAGGTTCGCTAAATTGCGCATGGATACCATGACGCTTTTCGAACTTGGGAAATCTAGCGGTGCGGTTAAGCTGTCGAGCATTATTTCTGGCGAAAAGTTCAATGGCGCTTTCGGGTCGTTGGACTCTGCCTCGATTGCCGAGTGCGTTGTCCGTGGTGGATGGCCCGCGGCGGTCGGGCGCGATGTGCTGGCTGCGTCGGCGATGGCAAAACGTTATATCGGCATAGTTGCCGAAGAAGATTTGTCTCGTGTTGATGGCTCTCGACGCGATCCCGAAAAGGTCAAAGCTGTCATCGAATCGCTTGCGCGTAATGAATCCACTTTGGCGACACTCAAGACGCTCGTAGCTGATCTTGGTGGAGAGGTATCGAGACAAACGGCGGCATCGTATATATCTCTTCTCGCTCGGGTCAGCTTCGTTCGCGATATTCCCGCATGGAATCCAGCAATGAGATCTCCTGTGCACTTAAGAGAATCAAAGAAGCATCATCTTGCTGACCCGTCACTGGCGGCCGCTGCGCTCGGGGCGACTCCGGAGACCTTGCTGCTAGATTTCAAGACGCTTGGACTACTTTTTGAATCGCTGGCACTCCATGATTTGTGGGTTTATGCGCGAGCAAACGGGATGAGTCTCTATCACTATCACGATTCTCGTGATCTAGAGGTCGATGCAGTCATTGCGGCTCCTGGCGGGACCTGGATTCCGGTCGAAGTTAAGCTCAGCTCCGCTCAAATCGAAGAGGCATCTGACAATCTTGTTGCTGTCGAGGAACGTATGGTTGCCGCCGGAAACAACCCACCGGTTTCGAAAGTTGCAATCATTGGATTTGGTTCACAAGCCTATGTTACCGACCGCGGCGTCCAAGTTGTTCCGTTGGATGTGCTCGCGCCGTAATGCTGTGGGCGAAGTGAAATTAACGCCGCAGTTTTTAGATCTGGTTTCTGAGATCTAAAACGCGAAACTCAAAATATCATCAGCTTGGTTTTCGGCCGATCCGAATCGCGCCCGCGCAAAAGTCAAAGCGACTCGCGCGGGCGTTTCTTTTTCATTTCGGATTTCAAATTGATTCAAAACAAAACGGGAGTTTTGAAAATCGATAGCGACCGGAGGGAGCGATCATAGGCGGCTTGGCCGCCGCATGAAAATCGAATCGTTAATCCGAACCGTAATTCAAATCGCGTTACCTTTCGACAATCCAACAACGCTACGAGTCTCACCAAAGACTCTCCGCGTCATTGAAATGTCGAAAGCTGCCTCAACTTTTTCGCTGGCGTTACGAAAAACATTCGACAAAGTCGAAGGTTTGCGTCGCGGGCGCCGCAAACCCGCTGCGCGGTGATGCAAATACTCGGCATCCCTCGCATTCGCATCACCGCTCCGCTCTCGCTACAGCAAATCTCTAACACTCAGCATCCTTCGCGTTAAAAATTCGCTTCCGCTCACGGTCTTCACGCAGCTACAACGCCGCGAGGCCTCTCGCTTGGAATGAGGCCTCTCATTCCACGTCTACACTGCGTTTCGCCCAATCCCCGTTCCGGAGATTGCAAGATGTACGTAAATCATGATAACCGGGCCCGTAGTCCCGGTTATCATGATTTACGAATCTTGCTTTTCTCCTGTCACGGAGAAAAGGGAAAGAGTGAACTGCAGCACGCTTTTTGCGGGTTGGTTTCACTCTTTCTAAAAAATTAGGCAACCATAGCAAGAGGCGACGGATGCCAATCCTCAGTTTCTTGCTTACTTTTCCGGAGGCCACTCCGGAGAAAGTAGAAAAATGGCACGAAATGAATTCGTAAAGGCTCGCGTTTCTCCTGAAGAGAAAGAGATCTATCAACAACTTTGCGAACAAGCTGGTTGTACGGAAGCTGAGTTGATTCGATCTGTGCTGATTCATCGGGAAATCTCACTTGATGATCTCGATGATGAAATGCAAGTTCTCGATCGGAAGAAAAAGGCCCTCCATAAGCAACAGGAGGATTACAGGAGAGCACAGGCATCGCGTGAAATCGATGAACGTGGCGAGCCGATTTCTGAAAAAAGAAGCGTTCCGTTTCAAGTAATGCTCACTGCTCCAGAAAAAAAGGCAATTGAGCAGCGTGCAGCGGCGCTCGGTATTTCTGCAAGCGAACTGGTTCGCCGCAGCGCAATTCACGGAAAGATCGAATCATTCAATTTTGACATCGCGGAAGTTGAAAAACTCCATCATGAGTTATTGAAGGAAGGAACAAACCTCAATCAGCTGATGTATTTTGTGAACACCCAGGGGCTTCCCGCGTACAACGAGAAAGCTGTTTTCCGAACGCTTGAAAAGGTTTATCAAAATGCTCGAAAGGTTGACCGGTTCATCGAGGAATTAGAGAAGCGTTATCACGTCGACTATATTCCAAACGATTATTTGGCAGATGAACCTGACAACAGAAATCTTTAAGTCGGAACGCAGCTGGATCAGTTTTGCAATTGAGTGCAATTACTCGTTTGGTTAATTCCAGTATTTCAAAAAACGTTTTTCGGAAAAGGAAGGGAACGATTTCATATATCTGAGGACGTTCAGCTATAACTACTCCGCAAAATCGAAAAGGGTCGAACCGAAGTGTCTGGCCGGACGCCAATTGTCCGGGAACTGCTTGGTTCGACCCTCTTTTACTTTACTTCCATGGCCATGCAGCGGTCTAGTACTCCTTAACGGGATGCTCCTCGCCGAATCCACCGTCGATGCCGAAACGGCACAGCCTATCGATGGCACGAAGATGCTCGTCGATGACGGTTGCGATTTGGGCGTCAACGATGCTGTCGTGGTCGTTGAGGCCGCGAACTGCCTCGTCGGCGGCCATGAAGGCCTTGATGGCCTGTGCGAGCTGGTTCTTAAAAGCATCAACCTTCTCAACTGCGGCGGCTCGGTCCGCCATCTCGCGTTCGAGTCGTTGAACGATTTCCTGTGTGTCGCTCATGGCTGTTCCTTTCCTCGCGGGGCGTTTATCCTACTGTATCGCACCGCGCAGACACGATTTTTTCGGGCGGCGGCAAACTCAACGAAGCCGCAGGTAGACGGCTTGATGTAATCGCAAATACAGCCCAGAAAAGGAATGCCTGGATACCCGTTAGGGGCATCTGCTTTCAGGCGCCTTAAAACGCATCTGGTGAGGTCGTTTTTTCGGCCTTGACCTGCGTTGCGGCACTTTGGGGTGCTCATAGCCGCGGCATGCTCTTGTAGACACCCTGGCGGTGGCCGACCCTTACGACCTCGATGACGGCTTTCCCGTCCTCGATCCTTGCCAGGATGCGGTAGACACCAACGCGCCAACGCCAACCGGAATCGGTGCCCTGAAGCTGTTTTCCATTCGATGCGCGCCGCTGGTCCTCGCATCCGTCAAGGTGCTCCTGAACCCAGGACAGGATTACGTCTATGCCAAAACCGTTCTCAGCGCCATCGATAAACGACTGCTCGGACCTATACGTCGCGAATGATGTGCACGGCGCCAGTGCAAGACCGATCGCAAGGCCAACAGCCGCTATCTTTGCATAGCTCCTGCCCGCACGTCCCAGTTTTCGGCCTAAAACGGGATGCATTTTCCGAACCGGCGCTCAAAAGGAAACCGCTTTGGAGCGGGGGCTGCGGAAAAATTGGCCGGTGTGGGCATGGAGATAGATGAGTGGATCGAGCGATATAATGACATGCTATGGAGGCCATATGCTCTTTTCCCGCCGTTCTGCCACATCTGCCTGCGCCATTGTGCTTATCGTAATGGCGGTTACCCCTTATCACCGGTTTTCATCTTCAATCGGCTTGGCATCAGGTGCAATGACCTGGCTCGTTATCCTTGGCGCATGCCTCGCGGCGTTCGGTCATGGTGTTGCGCTCCGCAAGGGGAGAGAAATAAGACGGCCGGGTCGCCTTGGCGCCATTGGTGCTTTCCTTGCTGCTATTGCGGTGGTTCCCGAATGGGTCGACTTGGCCTTCTATGCTCGCGGAGATTCTATTCCAATCGTGTTTGCACCAATCTGGTTGTTGCATGGTGTTTCGTGTGCCTTGTGCTTCACTGGGTCGTTGCTCCTCTCATATGTAATTTGGGATACGGCGGGCTCTCCTTTGATACGGGGGGCGGCGCGGGACGGCGAAAGGGGGGCCCGCCGATCGCAGAGCGCGCTTTTTGCAGAAACAATAGTTGTCCTGTCTTGCCTGCTGTTTTGCTGTCGAGTTTCATGGAGAGTCGTTCCCGAGCCATGGGGGATGCCCTCTGTAACGGCCGCATCAATTGGCATCGTGCTTTTAATTCCTCTGGTCTACCTCGTATTGGCTGCGGTCCCGCTGCTTTGCTGTCCCCGCGCCTTTGGTCGGGGGCAGGGCGACGTGTTTGCCCGCTCTGTGCCCGTAGCAGTTCCCATTGGCCTTGTTCCGGCTGTCGAGGTGGCATACTTTGCAAGCGATGCCGCGGTCATTGCATCACTGTCGATGGTGTCCGCTATTGCTGTTGCCGCCTTCGTATGCACATTGCTAAGGGAGAAACGGGACAACAATTCGGATGCCCCTCGCACGTCCGACCCATTCGATGCGGGGGTATTTTTCCCTGCCCTGTCGCCTCGAGAAGAGCAGTTTGTTCGACTGCTGCTCAAAGGGAAAACGCCGGCGGAGATTGCCAGGGAGACGGGTACGAAGCCATCGACAGTGCGAACAACGCTTCACCGAGCATACGGGAAGGCGTCGGTTGCGGGCTCAGGCGAGCTCGTGGCGTTGTTTGCAGGTGAGGGTGATGCTGTAGGACCTGAGCCGCTGCAGCGGCATGCTGACGATACGCTGGTATCAGCTCGGACGCGCCGGCTGTTTCGATACCTGCTCACATCATTTTTTATTCTCCTTGCGGCGGGTCCCCTGGTAATGGCGGATAGCGATCGGAGTTCCGGTGTTACGCATGCAATCGCTTTTTCTCTTGCAAGCTATACATTGGGTCTCGGGCTGCTTCTGTCGTTGTGTAGCGCGGGTGGAAAAACGAATCTCGGGGACGATCTGGATGGAGCGGATGGAGCGGATGGGGCGATTGGGCTTGGAAGCCCGTGCGTGTGGGCGATACTGTCTGCCGTGGAATGGTCTTTTGTTTATATCGCGGCATGGAGGTGCATACGCGATCCGTTGATGGCTGCACCGGTCCTGTTTTGCGGCATAGCGTCTATGGCTTCGCTCGCTGTTAAGCTGCGCCCGTTTAAGGTTCATGCCCATACTCGGGCTATCGCGCCATTGGTTTTGATAGGTGTGGCTGCTTTAATCTATGCAGCAACTAGGGGGCGAATTCATGGACTTGCGGTACTGACGGGGATGCTGCTCACGTATATAGTGCTGCGAAACTGTCCGCAGCGCAAAATGCTTGGGGTATGGATGCTCTGCTTTGGGGCGATGGCTCCTGCTTGGGTTGTCTTGCTCAACATGGTGCAGGATCTGACGGTTTTCAAGCCGTTGTTCCTCGCGTCGTTGTTGGGGCATAGTTCGGCTGTCAATGTCGTCGTGGCAACGGTGATCGTCTGCTGGTCTGTGCCCATATTCGTCACGCACATCGCGCTCGCCCGCTCGGTTGAGGACGAGAAAGCCGTCTTGGAGTACCGCGCGAACGGGTCCACCGAAACAGCCCGCGTGCGCCAGCTGGTCCTGCTTATGTCTCGCTCCCTTTCTGATGTTCAGTCGCAAATCTTGCTGATGACGGCAGAGGGCGCAACGACAAAGACTATTGCGGAGGATGTCGGTTACGCCGTATCTACGGTGCAAGCACTGCGGTCTGCATCTTACCGCCAGTTGAGGATCAAGAATAAAGCGGAGCTTATTTCATTGTTATCGCAGGTAGATAACGTGTAAACGCCTGAGCAATCAACTCAATAGCGGGTGTTTACAGACATCTTTCTCTATTCATGCAAAAGTTGCCGTGCGTCGACGCATTGTTAACCGCTTTTGATTGGAGAAGGCCATGATTAAGCCAAGGAGCATTATTGCTCGAATCGGAGTCGGGTTGGCGATTGTTGCGGGTTTGTCGATGGGCGCACCTGCCGCATCATTTGCTCAAGAGGAGTTTGACACTTCCCAGGTTTCTAGCATTTCGCAGAGCGCGGATGCCGGAATTGCCACATGCAAGAACAACGTAGATAAAGATTTCGCTTTTCAATGTTCTGGCACGAGCGCAACTGGCTATCGCCAGAAAGAAGATTCATCTTCAGTCTACATTTGGATTCAAGGCTATTCGGGAAAGCCATTGCGCCTGTACGTGGACGGTGCCTATGACAATAGAGGAACGGGCAACATGAATTGCACGCAGGGCGTGTATCGCTCCAACCATGCGGATGAATGGGAGATGTACAACCTCGTCCGTGAGAATAAACGCAGTCATGCTCGTCTGACTGCATGGGCCGAGTCCGGATACGGCACGGTCTATGGAAAGTGGAGCCCCGATTGCTTAGGCCATTTTAACAAACTTCCCTCCTAGCCAATCCGCAGCTTCTTGTTGTGATTAGGGCCGGGCCGAGTGTTGCTGTTCGGCCCGGCCGAAGGGAGGGCGATGTCGCTTGAATAGAAATCTAATACGGCACGAGCTGTCCAAGATATTTGGCAATCCTATATTTGCGTTGACCCTTATGGTTGCAACTGCAATTTCGATGGCGGCCGCCATTGAGGCATGGTGGACGCTCGAGACTGAGCGCAAGCAGCTGTTATCGCTTGGCTATGGCGTTGGTTTGCAAGCCCAGGCATACCTCGGCCAAACGCGTGAAAGTAGCTTTGGTAACTGGATCGTTGTGAGTGCAAATGCACCGCTATCGGCATCAGTGTTTTTCTATGCGCTGCCGTTGCTTGCCATGCTGGCCGGGTCGTGGTCATGCCTGTCCGAGCGTTTGAGCGGTTACGAGGCGCAGATCTGCACACGTGTTTCTAGAAATGCATACGTGAACGTGAAGATGCTGTCTGCTTTTCTCTCTGCGTTTGCGGTCACGGCTATTCCGCTACTCGTGAACTTCCTGATTGTCTCAATGCTGTTTCCCGCGTATCTCCCCCGGGTCGATGAATCGACTTACGTCGGGCTCTATCTGCATAGCTATTTTTCTGGCCTGTTTTATTCCCGGCCTCTGTTATATATGCTGGTTTATACACTGTTCGATGCGGTGACGCTGGGGGCTCTATCCATGGCCGTGACCGGTCTGTCGGTTGTGTTTCGCAGCAGAATCAAGGCGATGGTCGTTCCATATCTGATTATGGTTGCATGGCACTTTGTTAACGATTGGATTTTTAGCGTCCTTTCATGCGTCGGCTTTAACTGCAACATTCTTAACAGTATCAGGTCGGAATCACTAAATAACTGGCCCGACATTCGAGCAGGGTTTGCAGAAATCATTTTGCTTTTCGTCTTTTCTTTGATTTCCGCGAGATTCTTAAAAAGACGCGAGGTGGTCTGATGCTGTTTAGGCTGGTCGCCGCGGACCTGAGGACCGTTTTGAAGAAGAACATCCTTACCTTTATTGCGATTGCGGCAGTGACCGTTGCGAACTTGGTGTACGCCTACGGCTTGTCTTCTGTGTATGGGGTTCGGACGAATGCCTTGGGGTTTGCTGATAATCTCGCGCTCGTGTTTGCCGGATCCGCTCCGTTTGAGCCTAGGCCCGGGCTCATGTTTGTGCCTCCGTTAGGATGGCTATTTGTCATTCTGCTTATTCTCTATACAACACTCGATTATCCGACCGAATCGTTGCACGGGTTTGGTTTGCAAGCGCTTGTTCGATGCCGGTCAAGAACCCTTTGGTGGGTCTCGCGTTTTATCTTGGTGGCGGCGGTAACGGCATTTTCGCTGCTCGTGGTGGTTTGCTCTGTTGTGATTTGGAGCTTGATGGTGGGCGCCTCGTTCAGCGCGGTCATTCATGGTGAGTCGCTTCAGCTGGCTAATTTGGCGCCGTGGTTTCTCAAAGCTGGCGAGGCGGATGCGCTGCCGTTTTTCACAGGTCTCTTTTTTGCTTTCGAGGCGCTTGCGTTTGCGCAGGCAGTGATTGGCTTTGTACTTGGGCCGTCGGTCTCGTTTGTGGTTTTAATGAGCTACCTGATCTGTTCAGCATTTGCGCGGCATTGGGTGCTGTTAGGCAACGCCCTAATGCTGTTGCGCTGGGGCGGAATTGTCAAAGAGGGAATCGCGACGGGCTCGAGCGTCTTGCTTTCAATTGTGATTATGTCGTTATGCCTATCGTTGGGTGGACTGTGGTTTCGAAGGGCCGACCTTATAGAAAAGGGGGACAAGATATGAGCGTGATCGTTAGGGACGTATCGAAGCGCATGGGCAAAAACGATGTTCTGCGCAACGTGTCCATCGAGGTTGGCCCTGGGACTGTGGTTGGGCTTCAGGGGATAAACGGTTCGGGTAAGACCATGCTTATGCGAGCGGTCTGCGGATTGATCAAGCCTACCGAAGGCGAAATCTCTATCGATGGCCAAAGGCTTGGGGTGGACATCTCGTTCCCGCCGAGTCTGGGGATGTTGATCGAGGCGCCTTCCTTTTTGGGATATCTGTCTGGCTACGATAATTTGGAGCTCATCGCTCAGATCAAGGGCGTTGCCACCCCCGAGGACATTCGCTCTGCCCTGCGGCTCGTGGGGCTCGATACAGACGAAAAAAAGAAGTTCCGAGCATACTCGCTTGGGATGAAGCAACGTCTGGGGATAGCTGCGGCAATTATGGAAAAGCCGAAGCTGCTTGTTCTCGATGAGCCAACAAATGCCCTCGACGAAGCGGGCGTGGAAATGCTCAAGCGCGTTGTGGCGATGGCGGCATCAACGGGTCGCGAGGTTATTCTGTCCAGCCATGACGGAGAGGTGCTCGAGGAGCTGGCCGATCGGGTTTACTGTATGCGCGACGGTGCCGTTGTGAAAGTTCGGGAAAGGTCGTGAGCGCGATGAAGAAGACCCTGTGGACAAGAAGGGCGGTGCTTGCTCTTTTCGGCTGTGCTGCTACCGGCATTGCGGGCATGAGGGTGAGCGTCGTTAACGGGAACCGGACGGTCATTCCTGAGAAATATTATGCGGAGGGCGAATGGCTCTCGATGGATGGGGCGTTTCTGGGGTCGAAGGATGTGGCGACTGACGGGTATTCGTTTTGCATAGACGGGGCAGAGCTGCTCACGCCGCGCGAGTATCTCAAGCGTGCGCATGATGATTATTCAAAATATGGCATCGTGGATACGAAAACGAAATTGAAGGACGCCGACATCACGTGTGTTATCGCCGTAAAGATGCGTGTCAGGAATAAGGACAATGTCGAAGGCGGAATTAAAACGTATGTTTGGCATTTGGTGCCGGAGTCTGCGCCAAACTATGACTTTGTGGTCAATACCGATCTGATAACGCAGGCAATGCCGGCTCTGGGCGGCTCTGCTGCGTTTGCTGTACAGGTTGGGGCGGAGAACGAGTTGCTCGTCCCATTCATGATGCAAAACACCAACGACTATTTCGAAGATTACGAAACCGTCCGTTTTGAGAAAGCGTTTCCCGGAACCTATACGATGAAGATGACCGATCTGCCGGAGCGGAGGCTCTTAAGGTTTGAAGTTAAATAGTTCGAAGGCCCTGCGAAGGGAATCTTATCCTGCGCTAAAGTGGGACGAGATTCCCTTCGCAGTGGCGCTCGGCCCTAGCGCTTCTTCTTGCTCTTCTTCTTGCTCTTCTTCTTGCTCTTCTTCTTACAGTTACAAAAACAATCTGCGCGAGCTGATCCATATCGCGATCAACGACTGTCACCCGAAGAATATGGAGCTCGCCCTTCATGGCCATACAGATGGCCACCTCCTGCTGGATGCGATCGAGATCGAGCGGCAGCGCAGCCGGATGATGCGTCAGACGATGGGATTTCGACATGCAGTTGTTGATGCGCACAACGGAGATCTTGTTGCCGTGATGCACAGTCCCGATGATGCCTATGACTACTGCGACTATTTTGCCACGGTTCGTCGGGACGCTACTGTTCTCGATTTGTGGGCTGAGATTTAAAACATCTCGCCTGTTTCAATGCGTTTTTTGGGTTTATAACTGTTCGCTTTTTCGGTTGTGTCGCAGTTCACTAGTTCATTCATTACGTTCTTCGTATCGTCTGTAAATCAGTTATGCCGCGGTTACACAGCTCTGTTGTTGCGTTTTGTCGTAATTCAGCAATGACATAGCCGGAACTCGCCCGCAAGTGTCGTACGCTGCCGTACAAAACTGCGTTTCGGTCGTCCGCGTACTGCCAAGGCTCTGCCCTAGTACCCGGCGCCTTCGGCGGTTGTTCATATCTGAACTGCGACACAACCGAACAAAGCAATTACGACACTACGTAACTGTGTAATTACCGAACTACGTGATAGCGACAAAACTGAAAAACGTAACTGTTGAATTGCAGAACAATGAGCTAACGCCGCGAGTGCCGGGTGCTAGGGCAGAGCCCTAGCGTGCGCCGCTTGCGGCGGTACGCTGCCGGGCATTTGTACGGCAGCGTACGACTCTTGCGAACAGATTTCAGGACCGAATAGTCCGATGTTCAATAGTTCTGTTATTACGTGGTTACATAGTGCGGCTATTCCGCTTTGTCGTTATTGCGTTATGTCGCATTGTCGATATTACGTAGTTCGGTTTTTCACTTTTTACGCCGTTCACTTATTCATTTGTTACATGGTGCCGCTATTCCGTGGCGTCACTTTTATGCCCACCGCGTGCGTATTCGACGGTGTGGGCAGCGTCTCCGAACACCTCGACTGCTGCCGCCACGAATTGCGGTGTGGTGCGCCTCGGGATATAGAAAGTTTTGTTGCCGAACACGATTGCGATCCAGGCGTTACGGTAGATGAATTGATATGCCGCCTCTCTTGAGCGCTTACCGCAGTATTCCTCTGCAATCTCGTCGATCTGCCAGAGATGGCCGAAGCCGACGATATATTCGGCGATGCACGCGCTCGTCTTGATTCGCACGCGCCGCGGGCGGCGGTATGGAGTATAGCTGCTTTTCCCGGGGTCCGCTTTAACGGGCACGGAATAGACCTCGGCTCGAGCCTTTTCAGCGACCACGCGCCGTGCATCATCGAGGCTATAACGCTTGCACAGGCGCTCGCCGTCGTCGGTCGAGCACTTCACGGTGATTGACTTGATATGCGGCGCCAGATACTTGTACATCCATGCTCGCGACGCGCCGAACTCCCACCGCAGATCTTCAATACTCAAGAACTCATCCATCTTCTGACCTCGATTTTCTGCCGATAAACGAGAAATCCCGCAAGAGACGCATACTTGTACCCCCATCGTAAATGTGTGTACAAATCTGCCGCCGACCCGGGCGGTTCGGCGCTTGCCAGGGCTCCGCCCTTGGACCGGGGGAAGGACACTCGCGCGCCTTGTTATTACGATAACGGACAAGGGAGAAAAGGAGCCAGTTTTCAAATTATTACGATAAAAGACACGGGTACGGCGGCGTGCGCGGTGGTGCCTGCGGGAGATTATTACGATAACGGACGCAGCGGCAAACCCTGAATCGCGCCCCTGAGACGGTGCAAAATGACCTTGTCAGGCCAGTTTGCACGCCAGCTTCGTTCAACGTCAGACATTCAAGATGTCAGACGTCGAACCCGCGTCAAAGACGCAGCTGGGGCTACTAGTTGCCTACAATCGCTCGCGAAGCTCGCCTGTTCGTGCGTGAATGTCTGACAGCCCCGTCAGACATTGTCGGACATTTGATTGTTCGACAAATGCGCACATGGTCGCGTTCGCAAAGATTATTGAACGGTCGATGGGTGCGTTGAGACCGGAGAAAACGGCGGATGCCAGAAAAATAGCCTCACAGAATCGCACCCATGGTTGATAAAATTGACCGCCCGGGCGGGCAAATACCCGGGCGGTCAATTCATCCTCTCGTTCGCGATCCTGTTGGGTTTTGGGGCTTTGACATGCTGTTGACGGATGGATCAGCCGTACAGCTTGATTTCCCGGGGTTCCATGTGGTCGTCCCCCAATAAGACGTCCCTGATGTATTCCTGCGGCAGGAACTCGACGGGCAGCACTGGGTCGTCGACGTGACCTGGTACTGGGAGTAGGCGTGGCCTTTGGACATAGCGTGGCCGCCTGCCGGCGGTCGGGCTGCCGCTTGACGCAAAAACTCGGTGCACCGG
>OGUM01000839.1_pt1 | contig 24904 bp, 16 predicted proteins | sample 1553631 | NCBI WGS metagenome assembly OGUM01 (sample SAMEA2580228, study PRJEB22360) | human gut metagenome | biome: human gut; feature: human-associated habitat; material: faeces | place: Denmark | collected 2008/2010 | reverse complement strand
CCGTCCGATTCATTTCGGACGGCTTTTTTGTTTATTGATGTTCCTGCCGCAGCAGATCATTTACCGTCTTGACCGGATTGAAGGTCTCGATAGGAACTTCGACGAAGATTGTATTCCAGTCGCTCATCGCACCATTCCACAAACCTGGCAATTCCAATGCTTTCAATTCGCGGCCGTCCTTGCTCTTATAAGAGATAAAGCCGGTATTCTTGTCTACATAATCCGGCAAGTTGAACTTCTCGCCCTTATAGTTCTTCAACGCGCATACCAGATCCACCGGATTGAAGTGCGTGCCCTTTTCGAACATCGCTTTCTTTTCGGGGTCATTCAGGTCGATCTGCGAGCTTTCGAGAATTTGCAGAGAGACAGTTCCATCCGGGTTGACAGCAAGGAACGGGCCACCACCCGGCTCACCGACATTCTTCACCATACCGCAGACACGCAACGGGCGGTTCAGCTTACTCTTAATATAAAGGATCAACTCGGCATCTTCCAACAACTTCGTTTCCGGATTCTTCACGCACAACTCCTCCTGCAAGAAATGAATCATCTCTTCCACCTGGTCGTGCGAATACTTGCCGCTGTCGATCAGCTCCAAATACTTAAAGATGCGTTCTTGCAAAGAGACCAGCACACCGGCGATCACCTTCTTGAAGATAACGGTCGAGCATTTGAAACTGTCCGGAACCACATTGTCGATATTCTTGACAAACACCACATCGGCATCTACATCGTTCAGGTTTTCGATCAAAGCACCGTGGCCACCCGGACGGAACAACAGATTACCGTTCTTGTCGCGGAACGGATTGTTTTCCATATCGGCGGCAATCGTATCGGTACTCGGTTTCTGCACGCTGAAAGAAATATCGTATTTGACAGAGAATTTCTCTTCATAATCTCCCGTCTTTGCAGCAACCAACTGTTCGAACAACGCCTTATGTTCGGGCGACACAGTGAAATGTATATTCACTTCGCCGGCATTGTTCTTCGCATACATCGCACCTTCGGCCAGATGTTCTTCCATCGCCGTACGGGCTGTCTGCGGATAAGAATGAAAAAGCAACAGACCTTTCGGAAGCTGTCCGTAGTTCAGTCCTTTCGACTCCAACAGGTTGGAGACAACAGCCTTATACTGTCCGAGAGCGATTAGTGCAGGAATATCTTTTGCTTCATTCTCGATGCAAGCCCGGTTCAAGGCATCATAGAAGGCAAACTTCCTGATATCATCAAAAAACTTCTTCTCAAACGCATTCTGAGGCTCGTTATAGTCAGCAGACAGGAATTCATACAGATTCTTGAACATACGGCTTGCCGCACCCGAAGCCGGCACGAACTTCACGATCTTCTTATTCTTTGCCAGATAAGCATCCCAGGCATCCATATAGGTAGCCTGCTTCTCCTGCGGGATTACCATAATCCCTCTCTCGACCGACGCCGAAGCTGTAATTTCCAGAAAAGGAAACCCTTTCACGAAACAAGCCAACTGCTCTTCAATCTGCTTTTCGCTGATTCCTTTAGCCGCCAGTAACTCTAAGTCTTTTGCGTTTAACATAGTATATCTTTTTAATTAGTTAATAATCTACAATTATGTATAATCGCAAATATATACATAAATATCAAGCGAGGCAACAAAGAAACTAAATTAAAGTTACCTACAAGCCTATGTAAGGAAGAATATGATCCGTCGATACACAACTTACCTTCTTCATCAAAGAATAATCGATCCATACAGCCTCCTCCCTCCCAATTCATAAAACTCAGAACCAGTATCATAGCCGGAATAAGTCATAAAAATAATCAGTAAAAATATTCTTATTTTTCCAATAACAAAACTATTTCAGATTCCTTTTTAATTCCATATTCATCCAACGAATGGCAAATATCCTTGGACGGAACAGACATAAACAAACCGGTTCCTAATATATCACTAACAACAGGAGAGATTTCTCCATTCACAGGTTTCAATAATAATACACAATAAGGGCCCACAATCGAATATCCCATTTGAAAAGAAATAGATTCTGAATTTTCCATAAAACGACTCTTAATCCGAGGTCTTTCTCCTTTCTTGAAAAAAATATCCAATTCGATAGAACAATCCTCCGACAAATCAACTCTTAGTAAACTACGGGCATCCGAAGCAACAATCGCACCTACAGGGAGCCATTTATTACTAGATACAAAGCGACCTCCGGCTAACAGAGCATCACTTCTCCTACCCGTCACCCTTTGTGTCAGCGATACATCCAAAGGATTCAACAACCGGGGATTTCTTAACGCACAATTAACAAATGAAAAGTTTCCCTCACTGTCATGACCAATAAGAATAGGATTGATATCTAATATTTTATAGCCTTGATTGGGTATTTCTATAATACTGTTCGATATCTTTACTTGAAAAGGAGTGACGGCAGACGGATCTTTATAAAGAAAAGAGGTTCCAAAATCCTTCAAATAGGAATAAAATATATTTTTATCCAAAATCAATGTCGGTTTTTTGTCTGCTTCTATAACTATAGATTTGTCTATAGTATCAAAATAAATCTCATTAAAGACGAAGAATCCATCACTTTCGACCCGTATGCCTTCCGTTTGCCGATAATTATCCACACCCAAATCCAATCCTCCTCCTGTATGCATGGAAAGGATATGCACATTATTCAATATATGCCCTGCAGATTTCGTAACAAGAGCATATTTCGTACTATATATGAATGTATTAGATATTTTACAATCACAACAAGATTGGTCTATATAAATGCCGTAAACATCTTCATTCGACGAAATGCCTTGTATCGTAATATTATCAATCTTGGTATCACAACTACCCGTTCCTACAAAATCATCCGATACGCTAATCCTGATATGAGTCTTACGTCCTTTAAACAAACTTATATACGTTAAAGATACTAACTGCTTTAACCCGTTAACCATAATACCATTGTCAACATTTGAACAGTCAAACATACCTCCCTCAATATAAGAAAAACGCCGATGAGTGACATCCGGGGTGGACATTTCGGAATAGCCAATTTTCAACAACGCTTCCAATCGGATATCACTTTTTATTAATGCGTTTTTGTCAAATACAATATTGACATTTTTCGTATAATCAAACGGTAGTATGATCGGTTCCGACAAATTATATGTTCCTGCTGGGAAAAACAGTGTTTTTCCATAACTATCTCTTACCAAATCATTCAATTCTGTACCAATAACCGAACCGTCATTTTTGATTCCAAATTGAATAACGGAAATAATATCTTTTTCTATATTATCTTTTCCATAAAGCTGCATAGCAAAACTAAATAGGAAGAACAATGCAATAAGTGAATATTCTACTTTTTTCTTCATCATAATACAATTTCACAATTAAACTCTCCACATAAATTTTCCAACAAAATAACAGAAGAACAAAAGAATATAATTCAGAATCAATAATAGTTCAGATTTATCTTTTGTTCTTCCACCCAAAACTCCATGTTCACTTTATCGAGAACATATTAGGACTCATACTTTCATCAAACAATTATTCATACCCCGGATTGTTCTTAACAATACCTCCAGATTCGATTATAACCTTCGGCGGTATCGGAAACAAGGTCATATAATCCTTGGCCGGATATCCTTTACTCAAACCGTATTCAATATATTTGCCAAAACGGATCATATCCTGACGTCTCCAACCTTCAAAATAAAGTTCGCGTCCACGTTCTGCCAATAGAAACTCCTTAAACTTATCCTTGCTTGTCTGAATATCTGCCGGAATTGTATGCGAGACGCCCGAACGATCGGTAATCTGTTTCAAATATCCCAAAGCCTTATCGGTCGGACCGTTCAATTCATTCTCAATCTCAGCTAACGAAAGGATGACATCTGCATAACGGCAAACCACCAACGGAATATTTCCAGTTTGCGTCTGTTCCTTCGGTAACAAATATTTGACAATAATTGCACCATACGGTAAACGTTCTCCCTGATTACCTTCACGCGAATATAAGGTTCCGTCCGTACCGATATAACGGTCAGCTATACCGCCCAAACGTTTATCTTCTTTCGCATATGTATCATAGAAATCCCACGGCATCATCGTCACTCCCCAATAAGGTGTAACCTTTATACCACAAATCTCGGCACAAGAAGGAGGAATCATATAGAAAAACCACTCGTTCCCCATCTGCTGACCACTTGGAACTGACCAGATATTTTCATTATTGTGTTCTTCACTGAACACCTTACTATAATCGTCAGACAACGTATATCCCATCTGTGTCAGGCTTTCAGCATACGGGAGCGCCTTGTCGTACTGATGATCGTTCATATATAACTTCATCAACAACATGGCTGCAACCCCTTTGTTCACCCGTCCCCAATTTTCGGTATTATTGGTCTTGTCATACAGATACGGAAGTGCTTCCGTCAAATCCTTTACCATCTGGTTGAAGTATTCTTCTTTCGAAGGGCGCGGTTCATACCCAATATGATCGATTTTAGCCGGATCAGTAACAACAGGTATCGGTCCATACATATCATAAAAACAAAACATCATCCAAGCTCTCAAACATTTCGTTTCAGCCATCAATTCATTTTTCACGTCCTTATCCATATCTGTCAGTTTACTGAAAACATCCAGTATATAAGTCGCACGCGTTATATTACGACTCACCGCATAAGTCGAATAGGTATCGAACGCACTACCCCAATTAAAGTGAATTTCCTGATGTTCGATATTGAAAACCTCATCGGTCGTCATCTCTGATAGTCCAATCCACCCACCATAACCAGTCGTGAAGAGCGGCCAAACCCAAGTACCATTGCTATTATCATTCACCGCACCCGAATTACATTTGAAATAGGCATACAACCCTGTCAACATAGAACGTGCATCTTCTTCCGTTTTCGGAAAGTTTGTTTCCGAAAACGAGGAGTAAACCTTGGAATCTAAATCACACGAACTAAACCATGCGGTCATGCACAAAACCAATAAAGAAGCTATTATTTTCGTTTTCATGATTCATTCAAATTAAGTTTAAAAAGTAATATCAACCCCAACAACAACAGTAAACGGAATCGGGAGTGGAGATGCGTTTTGTTCCATTTCTGGATCCAATCCCTCATAGTTTGTCAACAACAACGTGTTCTGCAAATCCAGATAGACCGAAGCATTTGAAGCTATCTTGCTCTCCTTCAACCAATCTTTCGGTAACAAATAAGTCACTTTGATATTTTTAAAGCGCCAGTAATGCGTGTTCTGCAATGAAAAATCATCAACCCCAGACTTGTTACTGTTAGCAGCTGCATTAGGTGCAATACCTGGCCACCAACCCGATGTATTGAAAGAAGTCCAAACATCTTTATAGCGATAGCTCGTATTGGTCTTGCTATCACACAAACCACGATGCATCCACCACTGATCATACGTTTTCCGTCCCAACACACCATAAGTATCGAGATCGACCATCACATTCTTGATCCGGAAACTCGTACCTAACCCAAAATGCATCTTAGGTTCATTGCTACCCAACTTTACAATGTCATCATCATTCAGCACACCGTCACCATTGATGTCAACAAACTTCTTGTTTCCGGCATAGGAATCCGGCTGAAGCACCTTGCCATTGGAAGTATATTGTTGCACCTCTTCCGGCGATTGGAAAATACCGTTCGTCTTCCAACCGTAAATCGGGCTCAAATCATCTTTTTCCTTGATCCAAGGAGCAATATCCACTTCCGGATTCCGTTCCACCCAGTATGAATGATTATGGCTCATGTTCAAATAAGCCGTCCAGTCGAAGTCTTTTTTCTCCATAATCACCCCTTTCAGACCAATTTCAAATCCAGTACTCCGCGTCGAACCAATGTTTTTCGCTAAAGTAGCAACCATATCGGTAACAGGTAAAGAAGTAAAATCCAACAAATCCTTTGCCGTACGCACATAGTAATCGAAACTACCGCTCAAACGGTCATTAAACAAACCAAAATCCAAACCTGCATTAACCGTCACATCTGTTTCCCATTTCAAATTTTTGTTTCCTTTCTGTTTCTGAACAATTCCCTTATGTAAAAGGCCATTGTAATAATAGAATGCACCGGTCGCCATACCATAAGTCGTCAAACTATAGTTACCCCCCGTCAAAATACTTTCATTACCAGAAGTACCGACACCAGCTCTCACTTTCAAAAAATTCAGAACCTTCTGCCGTTTCATGAAATTCTCTTCCGAAACAGTCCATGCAGCGGAAACACCCGGGAACCATCCCCATTTGTGATTGGCGGCAAATACAGAAGAACCATCGTTACGCAACGTACCACCGATCGTGTACCGATCTTTGAACGTATAATTGAAGCGCCCAAAATAAGACAATTTGTTCCGTTCCCATCTTCCCGAACTATAAGTCGTTTCATCAACATCAGAAGATAATTCCAGATAATTGTTTTCAAGTGCATCCGACGGAAAATTAAAGACAGTAACAGAATAATTGTTACCCGATGTCACATAATATCCCGTACCAAGCACGACATTCAAACGATGATCTTTACCGAACTGTTTATCGTAACTCAAATATTCTTCGATTCCATAATTGTTATTGTACGCGTTGGAATAACCGCCAAAGTTACGCTGTGTCTGTTGAGGTAAAATAGATTTAGTCGGAGAGAATACATCCCGATTTTCATCCGTTTTGTCAATCGAAAGTTGCACATTTGCTTTCAACTCCGGCAGAATCCTAATTTCTAAATTCGGAGCAAACATAATACGTTTGGTCGTTGTTTTGTCTTTCATATAACTCCAAGCCAAAGGATTTGCAGTCATTGCATTTTCAGGAAGCGTCAAGTTTCCATTTTCATCCTCCAGCGGGAGACGTGGAGAAAAAAACAAAGCTGCATTCGTTTGGTTAGCCTCATTGGCATTAGCCCTCCAATGCCCCGAAGACGGATTGTTAGCGCTCAAAAGCGAATACATACTTGCCACATTCAATTTCAAATACTTGCTGAAATCGGCTTCCATATTAATACGACCACTGAAACGTTCCAAATCATTCGTCTTCATAATGGACTTATGATCGTAATAATTGAAAGAAGCGTAAACTTTAAACCGCTCACTACCGGCATTGAAAGAGACATTATGATTATGGATTAGCCCGGTACGGCTAATATCATCAAAATGATCATACGACTCAGTCTGCTTCAATTGATTTTCATCATACAACACTGCCCAACCGGAAGAAGGGGCCGGTGTCGGACCATACGGATAATATCTGTTGATATATAGCCATTGTTCTTTCATGCCCAAATTTGCCACATTCATGAAGTCTTGAGCATTCAACATATCGAAATATTTATTCACACCTTGCACAGAAAATGAACCACTATATGACACTTTTGGGCGTCCACTCTGTCCTTTCTTTGTCGTAATCAAAATCACACCGTTTGCAGCAGATGAACCGTAGATAGCCGTAGCACTCGCATCCTTCAAAACATCGATCGATGCAATATCATTAGGGTTTAATGTTGCCAGAGGACTCCGGTCCGAACCATCTCTCAAGGACGTACCTAATAAGCCGGATGGCCCGACTTTTGCAGCCTTGTTTGACTCGGAACTAATAATCACACCATCAATCACATACAACGGACTGTTGGAACCATTCGGAGAAAGCGCACCTCTAATATTCACAGACATACCTGAACCCGGCTGGGCTGAATTTTGAGAGATACTCAAACCGGCCACTTTACCTTGCAACAAATTATCTGCACTTACAGCATTCGGTGCTTCCAAGTCTTTCGCCTTAACTGAAGAAATCGCACCAGTCACCGTCTTTTTCAACTGCGAACCATAACCAACCACAACCACTTCATCCAATATCTCCATGTCTTCATCCAAAACAACGGACACAGACTGTCGTTTACCAACCTTTATTTCGACCGATCGATAGCCAATAAAAGAGATTGACAATACAGCATCAGAAGAGACTTTCAGCATAAACCGACCATCTGCATCCGTAATAATACCATTCGTTGTCCCCTTCTCCATCACATTTGCACCAACTATCGGTTCCCCTTTCTGATCTTTCACAATTCCAGAAACTGTATGGTCAGTCTGCTGTTCCTCATCGTTTTTTGCCAAAGGAGACAAAATGATATAGTTACCTGAAAACTCGTACTTCATATTACGTCCTTTCAAAGCCTCATCCAGCAATTCGAAAACTTGTGCTTGTTTCTTATTTAACGAAACATCAAAATTCGATTTTATTTCGCTCGTACTGTAGACAATCAAGTAATCGGTCTGCTTCTCAATTTCTTTGAAAAGATCTTCAATGGAAAGATTTTCAAACTGCAGTTTCACAATTTTATTTTGCGCCTCACCATTCAGAGCAAACAATTGCGAAACAAAAACAAACATGCATAAAAAGGTTATCTTCATAATCTTGAATGCTTTTTTTAATAATTTAGGGCATAACTTATGCGTTAACAAAGGATTTAATTCCATATCTTTGTTTTGTTAAGTAAATACTGTTTTTTTCGATCACTAACGGGTTTGCTTTTCGCTCAATCGGTAGATACGCCAATATCTACCGATTTTTTTATTCTTTATGGACTCATAATTATATCAATTAAGGTTAATACTATATTATTTACTGAGCACAATCCTATTTTCCTCCTCGTGCCTTCGAATTTTAAATCCATGTATACGCTGAATCACACGAAGTATTTCCATTACACCATCTCGTTGACGGAATTTCCCGACATATTCATACCTCAATATTTCAGGATCCGAAACAACGATCTCAACATCATAATACAACTCAAGTTTCTTTATGATATTCCCTAACTTCTGCTTTTTGAACGTATAAATGCCTTCCCGCCAAAGCAACTCATCCGAGTCCATTACCGAAAGTTCCAACCGTCCATCCTTCTGGACTAAATATTGTTCCGGCAAAAGCACGATCCCTTTCGCCTCTTCAGATGGGAAATAAGCCTTGACCTTTCCTTCTTGAAGAAAGACACCAGTATAATCACCATCCGGATAACTAAAAACATTGAACCGTGTACCTATAGCCTTGACATCTATTGTCTGAGTAGAAACAATAAAAGGAGATGTTTCATTTTTAGCCACATCGAAGAAGCCTTCACCAGACAAAAACACTTTCCTTTCATTCGTGAAAAAAGATGGATATGACAATCGGGAGCCTGCGTTCAGCCAGACTTTCGTACCATCAGGCAATGTCAATTCCGCACGCTGTCCTGGAGGAACGACTAATTCTTGTCGGGAAGCTATCAACTCTTTCGACAAAAAACCCTCCTTCGAGAAATAAAACGAAGACAGTATCCACGCCGAAATAAAAGACAGCACCAAGACAGCCGCATATCGCCCAAACGAGACCAACAACGCTCTTCTCTTTCGGCTTGCCACCCTACTTTTGAAATCAGCATAACCTTTGCTCCCTTCCAAAGCATCTATTTTCTCTGGAACTAATCCAAGTAAACTATGCAAACGTTGATATTCTATTATCAGTTTTTTCAATTTCGGATCATTCTGTGCCTCTTTCAAAAGACATTCTTGATCCTGTTTTGACAACTGACCGTCACAATATTTAAGGATTCTCTCGTCCATTCTTTACTGTTCTTTATTAATATAGACGAACAGCCAAAATAATCCCCCTAAAAAAATTCGGTCTTTTTTCAGTTTTTCTAAAAAGGTAACAGGAATAACAATAAAGGGAAACTATTTTTCAATTCTTCTCTCAACTTTTTATAAGCAATCGTTATTTGGCTTTCAATTGTTTTGACCGATACATTCAGTTCTTCAGCTATTTCTTTCTGCTTTTTACCCTCGATCTTGCTCAACACGAAAATTTCTCGACACCGATCCGGCAAAACAGCAAGTGCCCTCTCTATCATCTCTTTTACATAGTCTTCCGAAAAATCATCCAAGTCAAACGCTTCCAATGACTCGAACTTCATGCGGAAAGACAAGTTAAACTCATCCTGTATTTTCGAAACGGCTTCTTGCTCCAGCAACTTACGCCGTAAATAATCGATACATTTATTTTTTACGGATGTGAATAGATAAGCAACGATATTAACGTGAAAATCCAATAAATCCTTTTTCTGATAAAATTCCAAAAAAACATCTTGCACAATATTTTCCGCTTCTTCCTCTAACAAGACGTATTCGCGTGCGAAACTTTTTACACGCGAATACCATTTTATATAAAATCCTTCAAAATCCATCAATCCATCCAGTTTTTCATCACTTCATATTTTTAAACAAAAATACAGAACTCTTCTAAATAAACCAACCTCCAGATTCATTCCGAACGCTCTATTTCCCAATTGCCAAAAAAATTATACAAAGATGCACTGATATTCGGAGAAAAACTTATTTTTACGGTATGTTTTACGGACAGCCCACAAACAAGCTGTAAAAAGACAGACGACTATGGATATACAACCGTTCTTTACCGAAGAGGAGAAAAAACAGTTTTTCTCCAAGTACAAGCAATTATTACGCCATCTGTACTCTTTCCTGAAAAAAGAAGATCTGAGTAAAATGAAAGAGTTGATGAAGCGGGTTGTGGCTTTGGATTGTTACGGACGAGACAAAAACGGCATTAACGGCCTGCTCCGCAATATCGACACGGCATTGATCGCCACCACAGAGATCGGATTGAAGCGCACGTCGGTCATCGCACTCCTGCTTTACCGTCCGGTCATGAAAAAGATCATTACTTTAGATGAAGTGAAGACTACATTCGATGCGGATGTCACCCTGATCATCAGCCGTCTGCTGAAGACTTCGGATCTTTACGCCCGCAATACGGCTGTCGACTCCGAGAACTTCCATAAACTGCTGTTCTCATTTGCCGAAGACGTACGCGTGATCCTGATCACGATCGCCGACCGCCTTTGCCTGATGCGCCTCGGCAAACAATTGAAGAATGACGAGGACCGGAAACGGCTGGCGACGGAAGTTTCCTATCTATACGCCCCGCTCGCCCACCGCCTCGGCTTGTACACGATCAAAAGCGAACTGGAAGACTTGTCGCTGAAATATACCGACCGCAAGCAATACGATTTTATCAAGCAGAAGCTAAACGAGACGAAACGTTCGCGCGACGCCTACATCGCCGAGTTCATCACCCCTATCAAAAGCAAGCTGGAGGAGGCTGGGCTGCAGTTCGACATCAAGGGACGCACGAAGTCCATCCACTCCATCAACAACAAGCTGAAGAAACAGAACATCCCGTTCGAAGACATATACGACTTGTTTGCCATCCGCATCATCCTCGACACGCCGTATGAGAAGGAGCGTTCGGACTGCTGGCAAGTCTACTCGATCATCACCGATATGTACCAGCCGAACCCGAAGCGTCTGCGCGACTGGCTCTCTATCCCGAAAAGCAATGGTTACGAGTCGTTGCACATCACTGTGATGGGCCCGGAAGGGAAATGGGTGGAAGTGCAGATACGTACCCGCCGCATGGACGAGATCGCGGAACGCGGATTGGCTGCTCACTGGAGATATAAAGGTATCAAGGGTGAAACGGGTCTGGACGAGTGGTTGACTTCTGTGCGGGAGGCGTTGGAGAATGCAGACAACGATTCACTGAAAGTGATGGATCAGTTTAAGATGGATCTCTACGAGGATGAAGTGTTTGTCTTCACGCCCAAGGGGGATTTGTTCAAGCTCGCCAAAGGGGCTACGGTATTGGATTTTGCTTTCCATATCCATAGTAAGTTGGGATGCAAGTGTATCGGCGCGAAAGTGAACGGCAAGAATGTGCAGCTCAAACAGAAACTGAACAGCGGCGACCAAGTGGAGATCATGACTTCAAACACCCAGACGCCGAAGCAGGACTGGCTGAACATCGTGACGACTTCCAAAGCGCGCACCAAGATAAGGCAGGCTCTCAAAGAGATGGTGGCACGCCAGCACGCTTTTGCCAAGGAGACGCTGGAACGGAAATTCAAGAATCGTAAGTTGGAATATGATGAAGCGACCATGATGCGCCTCATCAAGCGTTTGGGCTTCAAGAATGTGACGGAGTTTTATCAGCGGATTGCCGACGGTGGACTGGACGTTAACGAGATTCTGGATAAGTATGTGGAGCAACAGAAGCGGGACAGTGATACGCACGATGAAATTGTGTATCGCAGTGCCGAAGGGTATAACTTGCAGGCTGCGCAACAAGAGGAAACGACGTCTAAGGAAGATGTTCTGGTAATCGATCAGAATCTGAAAGGGTTGGAATTCAAGTTGGCTAAATGTTGTAATCCGATTTACGGGGATGATGTGTTTGGTTTCGTTACGGTAAGCGGTGGTATCAAGATACACCGGGCGGACTGTCCGAATGCCAATCAGATGCGCGAACGTTTCGGTTATCGTATTGTGAAGGCTCGTTGGGCGGGGAAATCGGTAGGTACGCAATATCCTATCACGCTGCGGGTTGTAGGGCATGATGATATTGGTATCGTGACTAATATCACTTCTATTATATCCAAAGAGAATGGTATCACGCTGCGCTCCATCGGTATTGACTCGAACGACGGTTTGTTCTCCGGAACACTGACGGTCATGGTGGGTGATACGGGACGTTTGGAGGCTCTTATCAAGAAATTACGTACTATAAAGGGAGTAAAACAAGTTAGCCGGAATTAATTCCGGCTACTCTCCTATCTTACTTTCTTCTTTATATAATAAGGATAGGTAATCAATGCAAAGAAGAGTAAAGCAATGGATGCTACTATCTGTCCGGTATGTAGCATCTTATCTGTATCCAATTCCATGTAGCAGGCGGTAGCGATTCCCAGGGAAATGCCGATTTCGGTTGCCAGCAGATGGGTGGTGTTGGCTGTTCCGCGTTGGCAATGGTGGGATAGCTTTACGAACATCACCAGAAATTCCGGCAGGATAAAGCCTAAGCCCAGTCCTAAGAGTACGGAGGAAATGCCTATGGAGATGTCTGTATTCAGTAGGGACATGGCTACGATTTCCAATCCGAGTCCTATAATGACCAGTCGCAGTGTTTTCTCTTTCAGGAAAAACAGACGTGCAAAGAACAGGGAAACGATGTATCCGAGGGCTGTTCCTACAAAGAACGGTACGGGGATTCCTGTGTTTCCGAGTACGAAATCGTTTAGGAAAGGGTGTACCATGGGAACCAGCAGTCCCGGAATGAAGGTTATCAGGATCAGATTGATGGCAGGAACCCATCCACGAAGCAATAGGAAGCGGTCGAAGGAATAGAGTTTGGTGACAATCGGCGCACGGAAAGGTACGTAGACTCCTGATAACATGAGGATTCCGACAGCTCCGGTTATGACAGATACAGTGAGCAGGGTTTGGAAGGATTGGCTTTGATAAAGCCATACTCCGAGGATAATGCCTGCGATCATTCCCATACGTGCCATCCAGGAGAAACTGACGTTTCCCGCACTGCGCAGTGTGGAGTTGGTGATGTCGATGGCCAATGTGATGCCGGCTGTTGTGCCTATGCCAAAGGCAAGCCCTTGCACGGTGCCCAACAGAATCAGTTCTGTGAGGTTGGTAACAAAGGCGTATCCGATGGTCGCCACTACCATCAGGGCAGCAGCAAACATACAGACGTACTTACGCTTGTATGCATCTACCAGATAGGCATGGAAAGGACCGATGAGGAACATCCCCAAGGTGAAAAAGAGAAAGATTACTCCTGTCTGTGCAGCCGGCACTCCGAGACGGTCGGCCATCTCTACGGAAAGCACCGGAAATAACACATACAAGGATATAAACAACAGCAAATTAGCTACACATATCCGCATAAAATGAACTGTCCACAATTTAACTGCCATATACTATATTTAATATTGTTCCTTCTCGTTGGGGAAGTAGCAATTCTTCACGTCAGAAACGTAACGGCTGATGGCATCGGTCATCACCGTGTACAAGTCAGCATAACGACGCAAGAAACGCGGACGGAATCCGTTGTTCATGCCAAGCATGTCCTGAATCACCAATACTTGACCGTCTACGTGGCCACCGGCACCGATACCGATAATAGGTATGGTCAGTTCGGATGCTACGCGTTCGGCAAGGGTTGCGGGAATCTTTTCGAGTACAATGGCAAAACAGCCTGCTTCTTCTAATAGATGGGCGTCGCGAATCAGTTTTTCGGCTTCGGCGTCGTCTTTGGCACGCACGGTATAGGTGCCGTATTTATTGATGGATTGAGGCATGAGTCCCAGATGTCCCATTACCGGAATGCCAGCACATACGATGCGTCTCACCGTGTCTATGATTTCTTCACCACCTTCGAGCTTCAAAGCGTCAGCGTGGCTTTCTTTCATGATACGGATGGCAGAAGCAAGTCCTTCCATCTCGTTGCCCTGATAGGATCCGAAAGGCATATCAACCACTACCATCGCACGTTTCACGCCGCGTACCACGGATTTGGCATGATAGATCATTTGGTCGAGTGTGATAGGAAGTGTTGTCACATTACCTGCCATTACATTGGAAGCGGAGTCGCCTACCAGGATTACGTCCATTCCCGCACCGTCTACAATCTGTGCCATTGTGTAATCATAAGCAGTCAGCATAGATATTTTTTCACCTCTCTGTTTCATTTCAACCAGGCGATGAGTAGTCACCTTTCTTGAGTCATCTGATATATAACCAGCCATGTCTTTTTAAATTAAAAATTAATGATTAAAAATTAAAACGACGTCAAGCGCCTTCAAAAATCGCGGCAAAGTTATAACATTTAATTCATAACAGAGAAGGAAATGCAAAAAATCCTTTCAAACACCTCGCTTGGATAGCTGGGGAGGCGGTTGGAAGGATTCTGTGAGGTATAATAAAAGCTCCTTAACAATATAAGGAAGCGATTTATCAAGTGCAATAATGCGTTTCGGATTTATTCTTTCTCTTAACGATGCAGGATCAGGAGCTTGTCGTAGGTCATGCCGGTGAAGTCGTCTATTATATAATGTGCTTTGCCAGTGATGGCTTCACGTGTATTGGTGGTGGCAAGTCCGATCACTGTTGCCCCGGAAGTCATTCCGGCTTGCAGGCCGTGGAAAGAATCTTCAAAGACGTAGGTGTTTTCGGGGGTGGCTTCAAAGATTTCCATCCCGAGCAGGAAGCAGTCGGGAGCCGGTTTGGAACGGGCAAACATCTCTCCGGTCAGGATGCGGTCTACCATTCCTTTAAATTCGGGGTGGGCATTGTAGACGTTAGCCATCTTCTCTTCGTTGGAGCTGGTGACTACGGCTATCTTTGCACCGTTACGGCGAAGATCGGCTATAAAGGCTTCTACTCCGGGGATGTATTCGTAGGACATCTTTTGCTCGTAAACGTAGAGTTCGGCGCTTATTTCAAGCTGGGCTTCGGGTTGGTCCGAGAAATACTTTTCATAGATTTGCAATAATGTCTGTCCCTTAATACGGCGGCCGAAATCTTCTTCATTCAGATATTTCCGTCCCTGCTCGTCCCAGAAGACTGTGTACTGCGTTTCTGTATCCATAATGACACCATCAAAATCGAAGAGTGCCGCAATCGTTTTCGTTGTATTCATATATAAACTTTCTTTTTACCTAAACGTTAAACCTTGTGTATCCGTCGTTGCAAAGTTCCGAATAATCATCGAATCAGGCAAATAATTCGTACCTTTGCAAAGCTAAAAAAAACGTAACATACGTTTTTATCCAACAAAATCTACTAGCGCATGAGCAAGAACGACCCACATATCTTAGGCAAAGAAAGTATCGGCAAATTGCTGTTACAATATTCCATTCCTGCAATTATCGGAATGACGATTACTTCTATCTATAATATTATTGATAGTATCTTCATCGGACATGGTGTAGGCCCAATGGCGATTGCCGGACTAGCCATCAGCTTTCCGCTGATGAATCTGGTGGTGGCTTTCTGTACATTGGTATCGGCGGGCGGTTCTACGCTGGCGTCTATCCGTCTGGGGCAAAAGGACATGAAGGGGGCTACGGAAATCTTGTCACACACGTTGATGCTCTGTATCACTAATTCGTTCTTCTTTGGTATTTTGTCTTTCATCTTCCTGGATGATATATTGGTTTTCTTCGGGGCCAGTAGCGAGACGCTTCCTTATGCGCGGAGCTTTATGCAGGTGATCTTATTGGGTACTCCTATCACTTATACGATGATTGGGTTGAACAACGTGATGCGTGCTACCGGATACCCGAAAAAGGCGATGTTGACTTCGATGGTGACGGTGGTAGCGAACATTATCCTCGCTCCTATCTTTATTTTCCACTTTGAATGGGGAATGAGGGGAGCTGCTACGGCAACGGTGATTTCACAGTTGATCGGTATGGTGTGGGTGGTGAGCCATTTTGTCAAGAAAGACAGTACGGTGCATTTTGAGGGGAATATCTGGAAGATGAAACGGAGGATTGTGGAGAGTATCTTCGCCATCGGTATGTCTCCTTTCCTGATGAATGTGTGTGCGTGTGCCATTGTGATTATCATCAATAACAGTCTGCAAAATTACGGGGGCGATATGGCGATTGGTGCTTATGGGATTATTAACCGTTTGCTGACGCTTTATGTGATGATTGTGTTAGGTCTGACGATGGGTATGCAGCCTATTGTGGGGTATAACTTCGGAGCACAGAAGATAGACCGTGTGAAACAGACATTGCGACTGGGGATTATCTCCGGGGTCGTGATTACCAGTAGCGGGTTTATTATCTGCGAGTTCTTCCCTCATGCCGTATCGGCTCTTTTCACGGATAGCGATGAATTGATTGATTTGGCCGTAGACGGTATCCGGCTGGCTGTATTGATGTTCCCGTTTGTAGGGGCGCAGATTGTGATTGGTAACTTCTTCCAAAGTATCGGGAAGGCTAAAATAAGTATTTTCCTTTCGCTGACGCGACAGTTGCTTTATCTTTTGCCTTGCTTGCTGCTCTTTCCCAACTGGTGGGGATTGGAAGGTATCTGGATTAGTATGCCGGTATCGGATGCATTGGCGTTTATTACGGCGGTTGTCAGTCTGATGATTTACATTAAGAAAGTGTCTAAACAACATCCGGAAACGGTAGCGGAATAAAGCATTAACTGCTTTACTCCGCCTGTTGGTTTTTATTCTTTATTCTGCTTTGATGCTCTTTACGGGGTTTTCATTGGCAACGTGCCAGGCTTTCACTACCACGCAAGCCACGATAACCAATAGTACCAGCAGGGCTATTCCTATAAAAAGTAACAGATCCATATCAATTCGTTCGCTAAACTGTTCCAACCATATTTGGCCTGTAAAATAGGAAGCGGCAGTACCTATCAGCACAGAGATTACGGAGATATTCAGAATGTCGTATATCAATAGTTTCAGGATGCCGGAGGCCTCTGCCCCATTCACTTTGCGTATGGCTATTTCCTTGCTGCGGCGTTGAGTTTCTCCATTCACATAGCCAATCAATCCCGTGATGACAATAAGCAGGATGAAGCAGGACGAAATCCAGACTGCGTTACGGAAACGGTATACGCTCTTATAGCCTTCGCGAATCATGCTGTCTACTGAATTGAAGTTCAGGGCTACATTCGGGAATGTTTTTGCCACACATTCGTTCAAGCGTTTCAGGTTCTCGTCATAGGGTTCTTTTAGACGAACATTGATGGTGTGATTGGCCGATTCTTTATCGGCAATCAATACGATAGGAGACTGACTGGAATAGAAACTTCTATTACGAATATCATCAAACACTCCCACGATGGTACCTTCTACCCCACTCACTGATTTTCCTACGGCACCATCGGTCCATTTCATCAAACGAACGAGTTCTTTATTTACCAATAGATCGCCTTTTTTCTTGATGGTAGTGCCTTCTGTTATTCTGATTCCCATCACATTCGGATAATCATAGTCGCACATATTGAAATTAAGGGTGGCAATGCGTTTGCCGTCGTTACCAATCAATCCACGTGTCCAATATTCTCCCAGTACGCTGTGTGTGGATGCCGATACCCCGTCCACCATCGGTTGGCGGAGCAACTCGTCTTTTACATGTTCTACTGTTTCGCCGGACATCCAGGTTTCGGCTTCTACCAGTCCCGGAATCTTGATTCCCATATCTCCATTCATCAGGTGAGAATATTGTAACAGGGTAACCAGCAATAATCCGAGTACAAAGGAGGTACCCGTGAACTGGACAAATAGTAATGAACGTTTCCATCCTCTTTTTCCATCCGTATAGTGCCGGAATACCTGCGTGACGGGAATACGTGAGAACAGTTTTCCCGGTATGCCTCCTGCCAGGAGGAAAAGGACTACTACAGTGAGCAAGGGTATCCAAATGATGTCCCAGGCAAACAGTGAGGCAAGGCTGGTTCCCAACAGGTCTTCGATCAATTCGCCCATGTTGATTATCAACAGGAAGCTAAACAGGACGGATAGTAGAACCAATACTCCGGTTTCTGCCAGAAACATGCCAAAGATGTTTCCGGAACTGGCTCCACTGCATTTATGCACTCCTACGCTTTTTGCACGACGACTGATAGTGGCTATTGAAATCAACATATAATTCATGATGGCTACAAAAAACACTGAAAAGCCGAGGAAGCCGAATATCATCAAACGTTTCTGGGTATCGGCAGAATCCAGATGGCGTTTCGAAAGAGGAACAACGCTGTATTCCAACTTCCAGTCATCCCATTGCAAGGGGCTGTATTTTGCCATTACTTGTTGAATTTTGCTGTTCACCTTGTCTATATCCGACGCATGACGCAAGCGTGCAAAGGCATAAAAGATATCATTCCCATTCCAACCGTTACCACTCGCATAGCGACCATCGCGGTGGATGGTAATCACAAAGTCACGGGAGAGCATCGAATTTTCGGGTATGTCTTTATAGACGCCGCGAATTGTGAGCTCCAACTGCTTGTCGGCCGAAAGGGTTTTCCCAATAGGGTCTGCGCTACCGAATGTTTCACGGGCAAAATGTTCTGATACAAATATGCTATTCGAGATGATGAGATCTTTCGCGTTCCCTTTTAGTACGGGTATACCCATCGTTTCAAAGAAACAGGTGTCGACCATCATGTAATTTGCTTTTGACAGCAGTTTGTCTTCCTTATAAATATGATAAAACTGGGAAGGAAGTACACAGGTGGCTGATTCTATTTCTTCAGGCATATCCTGCGCCAAGGTAAAAGCTACCGGATCACAGACGGTATAGTCATAATTCATTCCGTCATCACCCTGCACTTCGCCGGTCGTCATATTCTGTGCCGCTATTCTCGCCATTATCAGATTCTCCGCTTCCGGGTAACATTTCTCATAGCTCATCTCAAAAGCTATTTGCGAGAAAAGCAAGATGCCAACTGTTAGTCCTAAAGAAAGGGAGAGCACTCTTACGATATTCAAAGTACGCTCATGCAGTAATGTACGTATGCTATAATAGATTTGTCTCATACTTGCTTCTGATCTGGTTTATGCTATCACACTGGCTACCAGGCTGCCGTCGAACAAATGAACTGTACGATGGGCAAAGGATGCGTCGTGTTGTGAGTGTGTCACCATGATGATGGTTGTTCCTTCTTTATTCAGTTCGGTCAACAGGTTCATCACTTCTGCCCCATTCTTTGAGTCGAGGTTACCGGTCGGCTCATCGGCGAGAATCAGTTTCGGGTTGGTCACTACGGCACGGGCAATGGCGACACGTTGTTGCTGACCACCGGAAAGTTGTTGCGGAAAGTGTTTGGCACGATGGCTGATGTTCATCCGTTTCAGAATGTCTTCTACCATGCGGCGGCGTTCGGATGCTTTAAAGCCCAGGTATGTCAGAGGAAGTTCTACATTCTCGTAAACATTCAGCTCGTCGATCAGGTTAAAGCTCTGGAATACGAATCCGAGTTTGCCCTTACGCACATGGGTACGTTCTTTCTCTTTCAATCCGCCCACTTCTTCACCCATCAAGCGGTAGGAACCTTCGGTGGGGTTATCGAGCAAACCCAGAATATTCAACAAAGTGGATTTACCACAACCGGAGGGGCCCATAATGGCTACAAACTCTCCCTCTTTTACTTCAAGGTTTACGTGATTCAAGGCAACTGTCTCTACTTCGGAAGTACGGAATACTTTACTGATGTTGTTTATTTCAATCATACTCTTTTTATTTATGTTTTTAATTATTCACTTTTAAGGCTATTCACCGGATTTTCATTGGCAATCCGCCACGATTTCCAAAGTACGCAGGCTACGATAACGAGAAGATTTACAATCGCTATCAGTACATACGCCGCCCAACTGACAGGCACGTGCTCGGCAAACATATCCATCCACATATCATTGACGTACCATGATGCCGCTACACCGATCACAACGGCTGCAACGGCTACATAGAGCACATCTTTCACCAACATTTCCAGAATGCCGGAGGCTTCGGCACCATTGACTTTACGTATGGCAATCTCTTTGGAACGGTGGCGGACTTCATCGGTTGTGTAGCCTATCAATCCCATCATCATCACAAAGAACATGGTAACCGCCGCCAGTATGGTAGCATTGCTGAAGACGCGGATGGAGTTATAACTCTCTTTTATCATCTGCTCCATCGAACGGAAATCGACCGTTTTATCGGGGAAAGCGTCTGCCGATACTTTATTCAGTTTCTGAAGATTCTCTGCAAAAGGTTCTTTCAGCCGGACATGAACACAGTTTCCGAAATTCTTGGTACTCATCAGGATGAAGGGTGCTTGCGGGTTGGTGAAATTACCGATCCGGAAGTCTTTAATCACTCCCACTACTTTACATACGTAGCCTGAATTATAGACAGTACGGTTCAATAGCTCTGTTCCCCAATGCATCCATTCGCCGTATGTTTCATTGATGGCTACTTCGTTTTCATTCCGTGGCATACGCCCCTCCTTCATCACCATACCCATCATCTTTGGATAGTCTTCCATCATTTCGCAAAAACGGGAGGAGAAAAGTGATTGTCCACTTTCATCCTGAATCATCGTTCCACTATAACTATAGACGGGATGGGAATCGGCACTGGACACGGACTCTACATAAGGCAGGCCACGGAAGAAAGTCAGGGCATAGTCCTGGTTTTCTTTATTGCCGAAATCAGTATTGGCTACGACAACGCGCTTCGGATTGTATCCCAGGTCTTTGTTCAAGACATAGTAGTATTGCAGCATCACCACATACATCAATCCGCAGATGAAAGCTACGCCGGCAAACTGCACGAATAATAGCGGGCGTTTCCATCCTTTTTTTCCTTCTGTGTAGCGGCGGAAGACTTGTGAAACGGGGATTCTGGCAAAGATGCGTCCGGGCAGTGCTCCTCCTATGAGGAACAGGATAGCTACCGTCAGCAGGGGTACCCAAAGACGGTCTAAAGAGAACAGGGCTCCGAGTTCAACGGCGGTTGTGTCTTCTATAAAGTCGCGGAAGTTCAGTAAGATTAATCCCATCAATAGCAAGGCGAAGAGAATAATGATAGCTGTTTCCAATAGGAACATTCCCAGGATTTTGCCGCTGCCTGCACCGCTACACTTATGTACGCCGATGGCTTTGGCACGGTATGAGAGTGAAGAGATGGAGATCAGTACGTAGTTCAAGGTAGCGATAAAAAGGATGATTATTCCCAAGATAGACATGATGTTCCGCATCCGCTTCACGTCCGGTTCTTCCCTGTATACATCACGGATCGGCTTTACAAAAGCGGTATAACCTACCACTTTCTGGTCTTCCGCAGGACGATATTTCTTTATCAGGTCATTCAACCGTGCATTCACCACGGATTTGTCTGCTCCGGGACGAAAACGGATAAATGCGATCCAGCTATCGCCTCCCCTCCAGGAGTAATTTCCCCATCCACGGCTCCATACGGTAGGCAGAGAAATCACTGCATCCGGTCTGACGGTAGCATTTTCGGGTATGTCGGCGTACGTGCCTTTCACTGTCAGTTCTATTTCTTTATTATAGGAGATTACTTTGCCTATCGGGTTTTCTTGGTCGAACATCTTACGCGCCAACCGGTCACTAAGAAAGACAACATCTTTCTGCATCAGTTCTTTTTCCGGAACACCGCTCAAAACATCGATACCCATAGTTTGAAAGAATAGTGAATCGGCTGTCACTTTGTTAGCTTCAAAACGGACACTTCCATAATAAAGAGGGGCACTCATCCAGACACAATAGCTGGTGGCTGCTTCCACTTCTTTAGGAAAGTTCTCCTGTATGGCACCCGCCACCGGTCCGCAGTTCATTTCCTGCGGCTCAAAGGTTTGGCCATTGGCGGAAAAGACGGAGAAGATCTGATACAGGTTATCATAATCGATTCCCGGTTTCAGGTGGGCGAAGCCGTCCTTTATGGCCGCGTCCTCCATGCTGGAAATCCAAAGGCGCTTGAACGGCTTTTTGCAGCCCGCCATCTGGTAGACAAAACGGAAAATCAGCTCACCCTCGCGCCCGGCGTCGGTGGCGCACACAAGCCCCGTCACGTCGGGACGCTCCATCAGAGAGCGCAGCACGGCAAACTGTCCTTTTTTCTCGGCAGGGATGATGTACTGCCATTCCTGTGGCAAAATCGGCAGGTCGTCATAGCGCCACTTCTTGAAACGCTCGTCATAGGCTGCGGCGTCGGCAAGGGAAACAAGGTGGCCGATACACCAGCTCACCAGATAGCCGTTTCCCTCCATGTAGCCGTCCTTTTTCTGATCCGCACCGATCACGCCCGCAATGCTGTGGGCGACGCTCGGTTTCTCTGCAATTACCAACTGAATACTCATTCCTTATTCCTCCTTATCCTGCGCGGGTTCCTCGTCCTCCGGGGCCGGTTCGTCCTCGTCGTCCTCGTCCTCGCCAAAATCGTACTCGTCCAGCTCGTCGCCGCCCTTGGTGTCGGCCTTGGGCTTCTTAAACTTGAAGAAGTAAAGGGCCGCGCCGCCGCCGATCAGGGCCACCACAAGGAACACGACAAGGCCGCCCATGCCGCTGCTTTTCGGTTCATCTTCCTGCGGCTGCTCGGTTTCCTCCGGCTCCTGCGGTTCCGGCTCCGGGCCGGTACACTCGGTCATATTGGTTTTACATACCGGGCAATTCGTGTTGACGGCTCCCGCCGCGCACTTGGTCGTACAGGTACAGGTTTCCGGGGCGGCTTTGCCGTCCTCCAACAGAGCTTGCAGGTCAGCGTCGTCCACTTGGTTGAGGAAGTGAACGGCGGTTTCCTTGTCCTCGTTGGCGCGGTCGATCAAGATATAAAAGTAGTTGCCCGCCTTGGTGGTAACGGTGATAAGCTGCTTATCTCCGTAGAAATCATCCACCAGTGTTGCGTTGCCCTCCGGGGTGACAGGTACGCCCTCCGGCTCCATGCCGCCGGTGGTGGGTTCTTCCTCCTGCGGGGCCTCGGTGGTTTCCGGCAAAGGCTCCGGGTTGGGGTCAGTACCACCGGCAAACGCGGTGGTGGAAAAGGCCGTCAGGCAAAGCACGGCGGCCAGCGTCACGGTAAACGTGCGAATGATCTTATTCTTCATCGGCATTGTCCTCCTGTTCAAAATCCGGCTGCGGGGCCGGGGCGGTCTGCAAAGCGCCGCCACGCAGGAACGCCGCAAATTCCTCCGGCTTCATGTTCAGGCCGCGCACAAGCTGGATGATCTGCAAATTCTCCTGTTCGGTCTTTGCCGCTTCCAGCTCCCGAAGCTGCTTTTGCAGCTCCGCGATCTTGGCCTTGGTTTTCTCAATGTCCTTTTCGATACGGTCAAGTTTGTTTGCCATAGTCAAAACTCCTTTCTGGCGTCAAGGCAGACGCCCGTAACAATAGAAATGCTGCTGCCAATAACTCGAATTGAGGTTGGTGTAAGAAATAGGGTCGCCACAGTGCAACATCACGGAATTGCCCACATAAATGCCGACATGGGAAACGCCGGGGGTGTCGTAGGTGCCGACGAAAAATACAAGGTCGCCGGGCTTGGCCTGCTCCGGGGAAACAGGGGTACAGATATTGCAAAGGCCCTGTGCGCCCAGCCGTCCCACGTCCCATCCGCTGTGATTGATTACCCAGCTCACAAAGCCGCTGCAATCAAAGCTGGTGCTGGGAGAGCTGCCGCCCCACACATATGGATAACCCACATACTTTTCCGCCTCGGCCATCATTGCGGCAAAGGTGGCGTCCTCCAAAGCCTCCGGGGGAATGTCGTAATAGGTCGGCTCCTTGACGGTGGAAGCGTTGGGATAGGTGCCGTTTGGGAACAGGTCAGGCCGGTTGCCCAGCGTGTGCATATACACCGCATACAGGCTCATTTGTTCCTCGCCCATGATGTAAACAGGCAGATGGGACATATCGAAGTTTTCCAGCTTCACGTTGCAGATGTAATAGGTGTAGGGAACTTGCACAGTATAGGTGTTGCCCTCGCTGTCCGTCCGGGTTTCGGTGCGGTATCGGGTTTCGGTTTCAATGGTCTGTGTCAGGGTGTATTGCTTCTCAAAGAGCATGGCAAGGTCGCCTTGCACGTCGCCCAGCGTATAGACGCCCTCATGCAGCGCCGACAGGATGGAAGTCAGCACATAGGGGTCATGACCGATCTCGTCCAGATCGAAACGGTATTCGTCATAGCCGGGGTGCAGGCTTTCGTAGTTGTCAAGCTCATACTGCAAATCGGCCTCCATGTCCGCATAGGCGGCTTCCGCCCCCAGCATATCGCTGTCCTCGGACAGATAGGACGTGGCCGCCACGCCGGTTCCTGCGCTGCCGAACATGGCCGTACAGGATTGCAGGCCGCCCATAATCAGCATGAGCATAAGGCCCACGCCGCCGATCAGCAGCACACCTTTCCAGTGCCGGGCCACAAAGGACGCGGCCTGTTTGCTTTTCTCGGCGGCTTTTTTGGCGGCTGCGGCGGTGGTCATGGTTGTGCTTGTTGCGCTGAACCGCACCCATG
>OGUM01000828.1_pt1 | contig 25069 bp, 19 predicted proteins | sample 1553631 | NCBI WGS metagenome assembly OGUM01 (sample SAMEA2580228, study PRJEB22360) | human gut metagenome | biome: human gut; feature: human-associated habitat; material: faeces | place: Denmark | collected 2008/2010 | reverse complement strand
TCCTTGATATAAGATCGGGGCATCATCCAAAAGCTGCCGCTCCTCGTGAGACATATCCGGAATTAAGAGGCTGAAAAACGTGTGCAGCCGCTGAATTTTGGCTGCCAGCAGAGATTTTTCCGCGCCGGGGCCATCCAGCAGATCGTCCACGGACTTATCTGCCTTGCGGATCTCCATGATGTTGATGCAGTTTTGAGAAGCCGGAGATATGGAGATAAACTGACCGCCGATGTTGGAACAGGCCCGGTGAAACTCATGCCCTTTGAGCGGCGCGATGATAAAGACCTGAATTCCCTTGCGGCGCATGCGCAGAGCCATCAGCTGAAGCGTAAAGGTTTTTCCGGCTCCGCTGGTTCCGAGAATGGCAATATTGGCATTCTTGTAGACGCGGGAATCGAAGATGTCCACGATGATGAGAGAATTATTGTGTTTATTGACGCCGAGAAGAATACCGTTGTCATCGCACATCTCATAGCTGGTGAAGGGATAGCAGCTGGCAGCTCCCGTTGTCAGAACATTACGCTTAGACCGCTCATAGAGCTGGCGCTCCAGAGAAACCAGAGGAAGAGAGGATAAAAAAGCCTGCTCCTGACAAAAGGAACAGGTCTGCACATCCATATCCTGCGAGAGCAGGAGCTTTTTCATTTCCGCGACCTTCCATTCAAGGTCATCCACGCTGCCGGCTGTGACGGTGATAAGCAGGTTCAGATAATAAAAATCCTCATTGTTGGAAAGACCGTCTTTTAGAAAATAGCCGCTGCGGATCGCACCGTCGAGGTCGTCAAAATCCGTGTTGGTGTCGCTGGTTTCCTTAATTTTGCTGCGGTTGATACGGAGCTGCTGCCCCAGCTTTCTGACCATGCGGTCCTTTGGCTGCCGCGCGAGAAAGACGTCCAGATCGATCCCGTCGCCGGCGTTGACCAAAAGGCTGAGCCAGCCGGCGGGAACGCGCGCTTTATAACCATCTGATGGGACAAGAAGATAGGCATAATACAGCCCATCTACACAGAGGTAGTTTCCATGGGTAAGGTCGATGCTGTCAGGGGCATAGAACTCGTTGACGGGAATAGTGTTGATGTCCCGCCCGGCGGCCATGTAGTCCGCCAGAACGGACTTCACCCGCTGATAGAACGGCTCACTGCTGGCCCTGCGGCAGAGAATGTTATAAAGAATCTCCGCCGTGGCGTCGTCCTCGTTCTCAGGGGAAATGACCTCGTTGCCGCACTGCCGCAGATAATTTGCCGCCGTGCGTGCGGCTGTTTGCAGAGAAGCGATTGCATCCTCTTCCTCATGGCCGCGTTTGGTGCCGGGCAGCGGCTCATACTCGAAAATGAGGAAAAAGCGCCTTGTGATTGCCTCACGGGAGCCAAGCTGCCGAATGAGCTTCAGGTAGTCTTCCTGCAGGACACGGCAGCGCGGATCCTGCTCATGCTCCAGCTCCCTGCGGACGGTATCCAGATGCCGGTTAATGTCCGCACGTTTTGTCAATGCCTTGAATTGCACCTTGACCGGGGCAATTTTCAGATAGGAAATGAAGGAGTAAATGATGCTGCGCTGCTCTCTCGCGCTGCGCAGCAGGAAGTTGACGGGAACCACCTCTACAACCTTGACATAGCGGTGATCTCTTGTATAAATGACGCCGTGCTCAATCTTCTCGATAGGGATATAGTCCGCCAGAGCATTGAGCGGCTGAACGGCTTCTTCCTCCTGCAAGAAGGTCTTGAACTGCGTCACGCTGCGCTGCTTCAGATCAACAGAAAATCGGCTGCGGCTTTTGGGGAGCGGAGGATCTTCTGCTTCGCAGTCGCTTTTCCGCTGCTGCGCCCAGCTGGGCAGCAGCGTTTTTCCATTTTTGCCGCCCTGCGTCCCATCGCGTGAAAGGATTCTGCGGTTGTGCAGAAAGCAAAAAAACAGGCGGATAAAAGCGGACAGGCTCATGCCGGATACGCCAATCAAAGCGAGAAGCACCAGCGGAAGAGCCGTCAGGCATAAAATCACGACGCGGACGGTGAGGGAAAACGGAAGGTGCAGAACCGGTACGCCAACCGCGAGGCCAAGGATGACCGCCTCAACCGTATTGCGGGTTTTCAAAAGCCCGCCGAAGAGTGTGCCGCCCTCCATAAAGTTGGGAGGAATCACATAAACCTCAAATTCTTCCGGTTTCATAGACAGCCTCCCTTACATCCGGTCTTTCCGCTTCGGCGGATCGGGCATCTTCTTGACGATCTCCTTATGATAGTCGATCTCGCCGTCCGGTGCGGTAAATGGCTTCTTGATTACAGTATCAACGGCATACTGCTTGTACCATTGGACGCCATCGGCAGAAAAAACCTTTTGGTGTTCACCGTCCGGCGCCGCGTATTGCCCGGTATGGTACATTCCAAAGGAAATGCCCTCCGGATGCTCCGGAGAATACTCTGTGCCGGTGATGCGCCCGCCGCCGATCTCAATGTTGGAATAGGATATTTGCGGCGCGGCGTCTCCCTGAGCGGTAATGCCCATGTAGGAGGATAACGCCTGTGACGCAAACTCTCCGGTGATGGAGCCGGTGGAGTGCAGTTCTCCAGCTGCGACCATACCGATCACATCGTTGGCAAAACGTCCGCCCTCCAGCATGGAATTGGTAAAAATACGCCCACCGAGGCCAACGGAATGCTGCGACTCCCTGCGGAGTGAGGAAACCGAGGCGGTTCGGGTACTGGAAGCGACTTGCTGATGGGTCACGCCCATCTGCGACTTTTGAGAAGCGCTTTCGCTGCGCGTCTGCTTTGCCTGATGAACAACGCTTGCTGCCTGCCGCTCGGCATTTACAGTACGCTCCGTGGCCTGATGCGCGTCGGACATGGTGGAGGAAGACGCTTTCTGTGTTGTTTGCGTCGCAGTTCTTACGGCGTCATTGGTGATTTTCCGACTGACAACGCCGGCCAGACCACCTTGCAGAAAGCCGGAAGATCCGGATGCGGCGGCGCCTGCGCGGCTGGAGGCTCTGTCGGCAAAGTTCCCGACAACTTTTCCAGCCGTGTCGGCAGCGAGGGAGACACCCTTGAATGCGACCATCGCCTCACCCAGCATGGAACCGCCGGTATGCCCCACGTTGACGCCGATGCTTGCCATGAAGCTGTCGATTTTCTGCGAGACTTTGAGAAAACCAACCGCGCAGAGAAACCAGACCAGGACATTTCCCGTCACGGCCTCGCGGCTGGAACTGCTGACTGCGGCTTCGACATCGCTTTCCTCCAGAGCAAACGCAGGTACCGCCAAGGTGAGCGCAAGCAAAAGAACGGTGCCCAGCAGCGGAATGATTCTATGATATTTCTTCGTGGTAATGACCTCCTACATGGAAAGCGGATTTGAGATGAATGTGCCGACCATCGTGATAAACAGCCGAAGACACCATGCGTTCATCAGCAGCAGGAATATCTGCCCGCCGAACATCCGGCACCAGCTCTTAAAAATATTTGCGGTGGATTGCGATGCGCCCATGGCAAAGGCTACCGGTGCGGTATAGACCAGGACACCCAGCAGTACATACCGTTCTGCCGCTTCAAACAGCAGCTTAATGTAGTTCCACGCAAGAATCAGTGTCAGAATCAGAACGATCAGCGCAACGCCGCCGTTGGCACAGACGCCGATGATGGTCAGCAGAACGGAATTGAAGCTGGCAAAGTCCAAAGAAGGAAGCTCTGAGGACAGTATCCACGCATAAGGCGTTCCGCCTATCGTCAGCGCAATGTTTACGATTTCATCTGCATAGTACGCAAGCACAATGAACAGAATCGCCTTGGCGGTCAGCTTGACCGGATCCTCTGCGTCCACGCCCAAGCCCAGTCCATAGTTCTTGAACAGATTCCAGACCCAGCCCAACAGGATCAGTCCGATGGCAAGTGCCACCAGAAGGCTATACAAGGTTTCCGCTGCGGGAAAATATCGCAGAAATGTGTTCATGTCACAGCCCAATGCCCCCAAAACAGAGGTGTTGATCATATCCAGACCGTACATGATCTGCTCTGCGATCCACTCTACAATGCCATCTAAAATGCCCATGATTTACGAGGCGGTCCACTGCCCGCCGCTGAAGAAGGGCGTAACATAGCTCATAATGAAGCCAAGACCATTCAGCACGGCCCAAGTGATAATGATTCGCTTGAGCCATGCCCGGCTTTCATCGACGGTTCTGCCGCTGCGGGAGAAATTCATCATCAGCAGTGCGACTGCGGCCGTAACGATGGCTGCAATCGTGGAGATGCCGAGGATCTGCGTATAGACATCCCGCATGATCTCATTGGCCTTCTCCCACACGGTTGCGGCAGAAGCCGGCTGACAGAGAGACGCGGATAGCGTGGCGGTCAGAAACGCTGCATACAGCCAACGGCCGATATTGCCACGCGGCTTTTTCCCAATACGGGGAGACGGACACTTGTGCTTCAAAAGCATTACCTCCTTGTGTTGCCCAAAAGCGGGAAACAGCACCCAGCGAAAGCCGGATGCTGTTTCATTGACCGCAGAAAGGCAGAAAAAAAGACGCGCATCAAAAATGGCGTCCTCCTGCGGCTGCTTTTGGTTTGTTTATAGTTTTGAGCATACTTAGTTTAACATACGGCGATTTTGCGTTCAATAGCAAAACCCTTCCAATTTCCTCCCAATTCTCTTTCAAAATACTCTCACACATCTGGCGGGAAAAAGCAGTCCAGCGTTTTCAAAGTGTCCTGCGCGGAAAATCCCCAAAGGACAGAGCTTAACGCTTCCACGGCAGCTTTGCGCAGGCGGTAGTAGGTGCTGAAGCTAATGTCCCTGATATGCGGGTGGAGCGCTTCAATGATCTCCTCCACATTTTTCAGCTTCTGTGGGGATAAAAATGAGTAATACAAAATCCAGTAGTACACCTCTCCGCTCTGGTGGTGTGTGCGGAGAAGGTTGACGGAATTTTCAAGCAGGGTCAGCATTTTGTAGCTGCGCTCAATGCACCTGGCATGATTTTCGATGTCCGTGCCGCCGAGATCCGCGCCTGCCATATAGATGGACTCCAAAAAATCTTCAATGCTGCAATCATAATCAATGCGAAACTGATTTTTAACCTGTCGGATAGACAGTTCCAGGCTCCATGTTACATCTCGATATTTTTTGAGCAGTCTCCATGTATCGTGATAGCGGGCATCCTCTTCCGGCCGTTTTTCATACATCTTTCCTGACATTGTCGCACGCTCCTTCCGCTTCAGCATTTGGGATGATCGTCATTTCAAACCGATACAACGGACTGCCGGCGCCGCAGCAGATCGCAAGTCCCGCTGAGATAGTGCCTTTCTCTATTCCTACCGTGCAGTCGTCGGATAATGGATATAACATATATTTGGATTTTGGGCATGAAAGGCAGGAAATGCCTTGCGCTTCAAGGGTTCGCAGCACTTTTCGAACGAAGTACAGCATGTGAGGTTTTGAAACGCTGGGAAGCTCTGTTGAAACGCAGATCTGCTCATCAGAAATTGGGCCGGACTCTGGCGGAATGGTATCCGGCACAGATACGCGAAGATTCAGACACATAGCAACCTCCTCTTTGTCTATCATGACATCCGAAATTTGGAACATGGTTGAGAGATAATTCTTTAGGTAAATTACCGTTCCGCTGCGGCCTGGGAAAGTCAGCAGAGAAAGATAGTCAAAATCGGCCAGCTTTTTGAGTAGCCGCCCCACGCTGGAACGGGAGATTCCCCAGCGCGCGGATAATTCGCTGTAATTGACGAGCGGATTCCCTGTGCCGTTTCTGAAATACGCAACTGGCCCGATCTCAGAGCCGCGCACCTGCTGATCCTTATAAATCGCAGAGATCCAAAGATCCAGAATGACATCCATCTCAGATGCGCGTCCCGCGGAGATTAACTCCGTTGCCGTTGAAACAGGAATGAAGAAAAAACCGGAGTCTTTTTGGCATGGGCAGTTATAATCGAGCGCGGTGTTATTGCGCCGCCAGTCCGTAATGGAGAACTTTACGATATGCCCGTGGCCGAGGCGGGTAAATGTAATGAGCTGCCGATCCTGCAAGGATTTTAGGATTGCAAATGCCTGGTAGTGAAAGCGTACACGGAACCATTCCGTGATGTCAGTGATGGAGCATATCCATTCGCCCGGATATACCGTGTATGAGATCCCGTCTATGCGCCGATAAGAGGTTCTGAAGTTGGCATAGGAGCAAAGAACGACATAATAAAAAAGACCGGAGCATCCGCCTGTGCGAATGCTCCGGTCTGCAATCAGAGTTTGCATAAATTCTCGATAAATTCGGCATCGTGGATAATCTACAATCTGCCTGAGTTCAAGCTGATAGTCTGCCATGGGTGGCCTCCTTTGCTAAGCATGATTGCTTTTGCATACATGATGTGATATGCTTTTTTTTGCCATTAGAATAAGTGACGGATTCGAACACGCGCAAGGAAAATCTGCCTCATTTTTTGCTAATGGCCTGCTAATTTGCAGTTTGAAATATCGCAGCTAATTTCTTGCTAACGATTACTTTGGTTATAAAAGGCTTCGAGAGTTGACTGTATTGCACAATAGGAGATATGGATAATAGCCGCAGCATGGTCGAAATACACAGCGGTATATGTGAGGACATCGCAGGCAATTCGACAAACATATCTCCTAAGCAGTAGGCCGCTGGTTCAAGCCCAGTCCGGGGTGCCAAAAACGCTGTAATCTCAATGGATTTCAGCGTTTTTGCTTTTCTTGGCTCACCCCGAAAAAGCAACTGCTTTGTGATTTGAACTGCAACTTATTTCCAGACTGTTCCCTGCTGGACTCGAACGATTTTCGAGAAATCTGCTAATGAAATTCGGATTCTGCTAATGAACCCTGCCGTGGTGTTTTATAGTCGTTTCGAGTCCTCCCGTTACCCTGCGTGCAAAAGGGCTTTCAACTGGCGGGCAAGTTCGGGATTTTCCTGAAGCTGTGCAAGAAGCGACTGGAGGTTTAGGTCGGGAGCCGGTTCCGGTTTCGGCGGATTCAGTTCCTGCTCCACGCGCCGCATATCCGGGTTCGCATAGAATGCGACCTCAAACTTCTGCGCGTTGATTTTCCGCTCCTCATCCAGAATATGCGCATAAACTTCTGTAACCATAGACGCCTGCGCATGGCCGGTATCCCCCTGCGTGGCCTTAATGTCACCATGATTGAGCTTCAGCTTATAGGTGGTGCTTGAGTGCCGCAAAGAATGAAAGACTACATTCGGGAGGTTCGCTGACTTTTTCAGCCGTTCAAACTGATTCCCGATCACCCTGTCTTCGCAGGGCCGCCCGGTTTCCAAAGCTAAAACAAGATTATAGTCGGCATACTCATCACCCATAATTTCTTTGAGCTTGTCCTGCTTTTGATGCCAGTCCCGAAGAATATACGCAAGGGTCTTCGGCAGCCATACCTTCCGGATACTGGTTTCCGTCTTAGGTCGTTTGAGCACAAGCCGTGTTGTCGATTTGGCTTTCACGATCCTCGGGAACATAAAGATGATGTCTTTCTCTCCGAGCGCGTCAATCGCACGCTGATCGACACGCGCTAATTCCTTGTTGACAATGATATGGGCATCGTCTTTTGCAATGTCCGAATCGGAAATGTGAACACAATCCCATGTCAGCCCTGTGATCTCGCCCATGCGCAGTGAACAGGCGAACGAAAGGTTGATTGCAACATACAGTTTCCCCTCAGAGCAGTTATCCAGAGCCTGTCTGATAATGTCAGCCGTCCAGATAGCGCGAGGATTTTTCTCTTTCTTGGGAAGAAGAACATCGTCAAACGGATTCTTCGGAACCATATCCCATCGGACGGCCTGGCGGAAAGCGCAGTGCAGCACCTTGCACACTTTTTCAATCGTGTTGGGCGGCAAGAATTCCGAGCGTGCGTTTCGGTATGTTGTGCTGACGGGTTTCATCTTTTGCAGTTGGGCGATGAAGCTGTCTACGGTACGCCTTGTCACATCCTGGACATTCATATCGCCAATGACTGGATTGATGTAATTGTTGATGATCCCGGTGTTTCCAGAGTAGGCTGAAAGCCCCCACCGCTTTGAACCGTAGAGTTCAACAAAATCTGCCAGGAAGTCACGGACAGTTACGCTGGATGGCGGAATGAAGGTTCCGTTGTTCATTTCATTCTCTACCTGTGCTTTTCTGGCCGCAGCCTCCTTCTTTGTTCCATAGGTTTCCCACTTCTGCCTTTTGACATCGGCAGAATCCGTATAGGTATATACGACGGCATACTTTTTACCGCGTTTTTGAATTGATGCCATAGCTCATGGCTCCTTTCAGGTATTGTCTCTGCCATCAAGCCAATCATCGAAAGCCTTCTTTGATATTCTCAGCCTGGTTCCAATCCGTACACATTTGAAGGTGCCGTTAGCACACATGTTATAGACGGATTTTTTGCTGACACCGAGAATTTCCGCTACTTCCATAACGGAATAGCTTCTTTTTTCAGAGTTGGCTTTAAGGCCGTTTGTATTTATCTCAGCCACAGAGGGCCTCCTTTCTTTGGTGGCTGGGGAAAAGAGCCTGTGATGTCCTCACAAATATATTATACGGATTTTCCCCACTATCACCAACAAGTAAATTACATTAGGTTCTAATCCAAGTTCGATTCCCAATTCCAGGCCATTTCCTGCGCCCTCGCTTCAGGCCGCGTATTTGCAGGCTGCCGCTGTGCGGCACTTCCCCGGCAGGTACGCAAACGCATACTGTCAGCCGATCCTGTATAACTCCCGGACAAATCGATGCAGCCGCATTTGGGGGCGGCGTTTTCAAGGTTCAATAGGTGGTTTTTACCGTTCACAAAATAAATACGGGGCCATGTCCGTATTTTTTGCACGTACGCCAGAAAAACTAAATATAGTATTTTTATATTGACTTATACAATATATTGTGTTACACTTTGCCCGTAAATGAGTTTTGCGCAATTTCCCTTTGGGCATAGGTCAATGATCTGTGTGTGGAGCGATCCACCTGCGCACGTTGTCAGGTTTGTACGTTTTTGTCAGTAGTATTGCTGTGCCATGAGAGCCGGCTGCTGCTGGCTTTTTTGTTTTACGGGGCACCGTCCCATACTGCGGGAATGACGAGAGTTTGCTGTCAGGCAAACATACTGGATTTTACCAGAATCGTTGTTCCCGCTTTTTTGCGCCCAAATGCCGAAGGGCTTTGAGGATATATCATCAAGAAAGGTGGAAACAAGAAATGAAATTCAGACGAAAATGGAAACCCGGAGGGCATCCCAGACGATCCTTCCGACCGTACCACAGGTACAGAGAGAAGCGGCTTTTGAATAAGCCGCGCATCAAATATGAAACCGAGGAGGAATGCATCCATGGAAAACGCAAAGTGTTACGCTCCGCAAATTCTCGTCGGTACAGAAGGTCTGCCGCGTGAACAATGGCTGGAATACCGGCGCAAGGGCATCGGCGGAAGTGACGCCGCTGCTGTTCTCGGAATTTCACCATTCCGTACCGGGCGGGATCTCTACTATGACAAGCTGAATATCGTCACAGCGGATGATGCCGAAAACTGGGTCCAGTTGGAAGTTGGAACCCTGCTGGAGCCACTGGTTGCCAAGATCTTCGCTCATAAGACGGGCTATAAGATCTACCGCCGACCATTCATGTTCCGGCATCCCCAATATCCTTGGATGCTGGCGGATCTGGATTACATGGTGGAACTGCCGGACGGTACAACAGCCATCCTTGAGATCAAAACCACGAATTACAACGCCAAGGATAACTGGTGGTACAACGGCGAGGAGATCGTTCCTATCTACTACGAATCGCAGGGGCGGCACTACATGGCGGTCATGAACATTGACCGGGTCTACTTCTGCTGCCTTTACGGAAATTCGGAAGACGAGGCGATTATCCGCCGTATCGACCGTGACATGCCCTATGAAGAAGAACTAATTGCTTTGGAACGGGACTTCTGGGAAAATCATGTCCTCACAAAAACGCCGCCTCCCTATGTGGAAGCGGATGGCGACCTGATCCTCGAAAGCCTGCGGCGAAAGATAGGACCGGCGGACAAGGACGCGCCTCCCGTACTGCTGGGACAGACGCAGTTTGGGCAGCTTTCCATGCTTCTTTCCCTGCAAGAGCAGAAAAAGACGCTGTCGGCTGATGTGAACAAACTGGAGAAGGACATTAAACGGTTAAAGGGTATGCTCATCGAGAGAATGGGCACAAGCTGCACCGCCGTGTATAACGGCTCTGCGGAGAGCTACACCATAACCTACAATCCGGTGCGCTCCGCAGGCATATCAAAGGATGCCCTGGAACGGCTGAAGGACGAACACCCTGATATTTACGATCAGTATGTCACGGTGTCCGAATGGCGAAGATTCCATGTGAAAAAAGCTGCTTTGCAGGCAGCGTGAAAAGAAACGGAGGTGATGTGCTGTGAGCATTGTTGCAGCACTGGACAAGGTACTGTTTTTCAATGCGTCCAGCAAGTATTCTGTTCTTCGGATGAAAACGGAGGACAGCAGCGTACCCACAGAAGCCCGGAGTCCCTATCGCTATCACGATCACCTGATCCGCTTCACTGCCGTTGGCATCGAATTGCCGCAGACGGATACAGTGAAGATCGAGATGGATGGAGAGTGGAAGGACGGAAAATACGGGCTTCAGCTTCAGGTCGATCATTGGCAGGAAATCGTGCCGCCCACATTGGAGGGCGTCCGCAATTATCTTGCCTCCGGTCTGCTGAAGGGCATCGGAGAAAAGACCGCCGACGCGATCATTGAAAAGTTTGGCATCAATGCTCTGGAGATTCTGGAACATCAGCCAGACCGGCTTCTTGAGATTCGCGGCATTACGAAGGAACGGCTTGCGGAGATCAAGGATGCCTATGCGGAAACCAGCCGGATGCGTGTCCTGATGACCCTGCTGGCCCCGTTCAAGGTCACGCCGACGACCGCGCAGAAGATCTATCAGCATTTCGGCCCTGCCTGTGCAGACATTGTGAGACAGAGTCCCTTCAATCTCTGTCAGGTGCCGGGGTTCGGCTTCAAGAGGATTGACGCCATCGTACAAAAATCCGGTGGAGATCTGCGTGATCCGAAGCGCGTCCACGGTGCGCTCTTTTATGCGCTGGAGGACGCACGGACAAAGGACGGACATCTCTATCTGGAGGCGGAGTCTTTGCTCAAAGCGGCTATGCAGCTGCTCAATGAGCGGATACCCCTCCCACAGATGCGCGTCCCCATGAGCCAGGTCGAACAGGAGCTGTCTGCCATGATCCGGCAGGATGAGGTGGTATCGAATCACGGCAACGTGTATCTGCCCAAGCAATTCCTGCAGGAGAGCGAAACCGCACAGAAAGCGGTAGAGCTGTTTCTGGCAAATCCGGCGGTGGTAGACATTGCACAGCCGTTGGAGCGAGTGAAGCATAGCTTAGGGCTCAACCTGTCCAAACGCCAGTCAGAAGGCGTGGAAATGGTGTTCCGGCATAACCTGTCCATCATCACAGGCGGCCCCGGCACCGGCAAGACCACGGTTCTGAAAACGGTGATCGAAGTGTACCGTCAGCTCTATCCTCAGCAGAAGATCGTACTCGGAGCGCCCACAGGTAAGGCGAGCCGGCGTATGGCGGAGGCAACGGGGATCGATGAAGCACAGACGCTCCACAGCATTCTGGGACTTCACGGTGATTCGGAATCGAAGAAAGACCGGGAACGGAAACCGCTGGAAGCAGGGCTCCTGATCGTGGACGAGACTTCCATGGTCGATATGTGGCTGATCCATCAGCTCTTTTCCCGCTTGCGCCCCGGCACCAAAGTCCTTTTGGTCGGTGATGCAGACCAGTTAGAGAGTGTGGGCGCCGGTGATGTATTTCACGAGCTGATCGGCTCCGGCGTCGTGCCAGTCACGGTGCTGGACGAGATCTTCCGTCAGGCGCAGGACAGCCTGATTGCCCACAATGCCCGTTTTATCAACGAGGGCAAAACGACACTCTACTATGGTGAGGACTTTGCCTTTCACAAGGCAGAGAGCCAGGAGGAGACTGCCGGCATCATCCGTGAGCTTTACCGGGAGCAGATCGCCGCAAAAGGAATCGAGCAGGTGGAGATTTTATCGCCGTTCCGCTCTGAGGGCGAGGCATCGGTCAACAGCCTGAATGAAGCTATCCGCGAGGAGATCAACCCCGCAGCGCCGGAGACGCCGGAGATCGTGTACGCCGGAAAGATATTCCGCCTCAACGACCGCGTGATGCAGATGCGGAACAACTATGAGATCAAGCTGTATAACCGCTCCGGCAAGCAGGTCGGCGAGGGTGTTTTCAACGGTGACATCGGCACGATCCGCAAGATCAGCGGTACCAATGTCGTGATCGAGTTTGACGGCCGCTATATGGATTGCCCGCAGGTACTTCTGGATGATTTGGAGCTGTCCTATGCCATTACGATCCACAAATCCATGGGCTCAGAGTATGATACGGTCATTATTCCACTGCTGGCTGCCCATAATGTGCTCCTGACGCGGAATCTTCTCTACACGGCAATCACGCGTGCCAAGCGCCGCGTGCTGCTGGTGGGTGAAAAAAGGGCGCTGTATATGGCGATCCATCGGAGCCGAAAAGGAAAACGCAATACCATGCTGGGCGAACGCATCGCCCTCTACTATAAGGCAGTCACGCGCAAGGCTCTCCGTAACGAAGAGGGCAAAGAATGGCAGCGTGCCAGTTAATGTGAGATGAATGTGCAAAAAAACGCACAGTCATCTCTTATTTATTTTATGAAGGGAGTATCAAACCATGTCCAGAGAAAGAATTATGCTGACCCAAGCGATCCCTGCCGTGCAGCAGCTTCGTAGGGTGCAGGGCTTTGACCCGCTGCGCTTTCTGAAAAGAAACGCCAACGGCGGAATCGAGCTGGAGCCGCGCTATCAGCGGCTCTGGTTCCGATTGGCCTGCCCCGATGGGAAAATGCTGCTGAACCGGCTGCGGGTCACAGACCAGATCGCCGTTTATGAGGCGCAGGTATTTTTGTCCAAAGAGGACAACCAGCCCATTACCAATTTTACCGCGGCGGTGGAAAAGGCTCAGGCTCCTGCCGGACGCTATGTGCAGGCCGCGCAGGACGAGGCACTGAAAACGGCGCTGGATAATGCAGGCTTCGGCATCCAGCTCTGTGAGATCAACCCCTCTGCGGCGGTAGATGCACAGGCCGATGGGAAACAGGAAGTCGCAACGGGCGCTGTAAATCGTCAGGAGACTGCTCCGGCGGTAAATAGAACCACAGCGCCGCAGCGAGAAACGTCTGTTGGTGAAAATCATCCGGTGCAGGCAGTGCCTACACCGCAAGAGGCTCAACCGCAGGAGGCGGCAAAGATGCCCAGCGCAAATCAGCAGGTGGTTCCCCCCGCCCAGCAGGCGGAAAGCGTTTCAGACGCCATGAGTCTGCTGCAGGCGTTAAGTGGCGGAACTGCGGCTTCTGAGCCTGATCCGGTTATGCCCCAAAAGGCGCAGGAGGTTCCTTCGGAACCGGCGGAGCCTGCTGTCACGGAGCGGGCTGAAACAGCGCAGACGGTAAAGCCTGTTGTGGTCGATATGCCGGCAGCGGCATCGACAGCGGCTGCACCGAAATATTCGGACGATATGACGGTAGACGAGATCCTTTCGCTGATGACAGAAGAGGAAGCCGCGGAGCTGGTCGTAACCACCGGCGTCAATAAGGGCTGGACGATGGCACAGGTTTCTGAGCAGCGTCCCTCCAGCCTGAAATATTACGCCTATCTCTGTGAGGACTGCGGCAATATTATGAAGGCTGCCGCCATGCTTCTGATGGGCGGTTCGCAGCAGTTAAAGGCAAGCTGACCGCTTTCCATCCGTAAATTTCGCGTCTTGGGAGGGATGCTGGTTTGAATTACGGGAAAAAGCATGATCTCCCCTTTGGCATTATGGATGTGGCCGGACTCCTCCGCCTGAATATCAGGCGGAGGGCTCCCGGTCAGGTGTATGTGGATTGTCCCATCTGCGGTGACCGCCGGGGGAAAATGAATCTGAACACGGTAAAAGACCTGTGGCGCTGTAACTACTGCGGTGAAGGCGGCGGAATGCTGTCCCTTTACGCAAAGGTATATGGCGTCAGCAATTCAGACGCTTATCGGGAGATCTGCGACGCTTTGGCGGTAAATGGTTTTTCACCGGACTATACCGTTCCGGAGAAGACGACGCCTGCGGAGGCCGAGCAGTCTGACGCGGCCTCTGTTCAGGAAGTGCATCAGACTCTCTCCATGCTGCTGTCCATGCTGACCCTCATTCCGGCGCACCACACACACCTCCAGTCTGTGCGGGGGCTGTCCGACGATGAGATCACACGCTTTGGCTTCAAGAGCACGCCGCCCCCTTTCCTGTGCCGCTCCCTGACCAATCGGTTGGTCAAGGCGGGCTGCAGGGTGCAGGGTGTTCCCGGCTTCTATGTGGATGATAACGGCTGCTGGACGGTCAAATTCCACCAGCGGACATCAGGCATCATCATTCCCATCTTCGGTGTAGACGGTTTGATCCGCGGCGCACAGATCCGGTTGGATCATCCGCTCAAGGATAAAGACGATCCACCGGAGAAAACGGGCGTGAAATATCTGACGCTGTCCTCCACGGGAAAGCGCATGGGAACGACCTCGGGGAGCCCCATTCATTTTGTGGGCGACCCATGCTCCCGCGTTGTATATGTGACGGAAGGCTGCCTCAAGGCGGATGTCGCTCACGCGCTGATGCACAGGACCTTTGTTGCCACGCTGGGCGTTAACAACACCGCCAAGCTGGATGAACTGTTTGCGTTCCTGCACCGAAACGGAACGGAGGAGATCATCGAGGCGGAGGACATGGATAAGTACAGCAATGAAATGGTGGGAAAAGGCGCATCGAAGATCTATGCGCTGGCGGCCAGGCACGGGATGCGCTGCCGCAGGCTCACATGGAATCCCAATTACAAGGGCATTGATGACTGGCAGCTTGCGCTGCGCCGCAAAGAACAGAAAATGAAGGAGGATCCAGGAATGACATTTAAGGAGCAATATCTTAATGGCCTATGCGGGCTGGAAATGCTGGAAGCCTGTACGGAAAAATGGCATGCGATGAAGGTGGACAGTATTTCCCTGCGGGACTATCTGGGGCTGACGGAGCAGGAATACGATGCGTACTTACAGACCTCCCCCGGCGTTTCTTTTCGGGAGCTGTTGGACAGTCAGCGTAAAACGCAGCGGTTTCGTGTTTATCAGCTGGATTTGGAGCATGGCGAGACGCGCGCATTCGCCTTTGGCGGCATTGACGCGCTGCACAAGGCCGGCTTTCAGCAGCCGCCGGCGGCGGAATACACACTCGTTTACGACGGTGAGCTAACCTGCCCGGTCGGGCAAGATGAACGTGATATTCTGGAACGCATTTTTGCACGCTATAATCAGGCGTTCCCCCCGGACTATCGCGGCCGCAGCATTGCCCCATCCGATGTGCTGGAGCTTTATGATGAAAGCGAGCGCAGATACTTCTACTGCGATATGGCTGGTTTCCTGCAGGTGAAATTTTCTCCCGCGCTAGCAAAGAAGGCTTGAATGCAGGCTTTACCAATGCAGGCTTTACCACAGACGATCCATTTAGAAATGGACGAGCAGAAGACAAAGCAGCTGAAAGCCATGCTGGGAATCTGTCAAAGACTTGGGGCGGAGACACGGTATCATCCGGAACACCGCTATTTCACAGCTATGGTCTGGACTGGATGGGATACTCCCTGTGGAATGGGAGAGGCCCTTGCTGTCCAACAGAAAATTCAAAGAATAGCCGCTCAGTACCCGGCCGTCGTGTGCTATTGCTTCGACCCGTTCAGCACACTGGTCTATACGGTTTGAGCGCAGTATGTAAGAAGGGACGCCTTATGCCATTGGCACAGGAGCGTCCTTTTCTCATTTTTTATTTAGGAGGAATGTACGAATGGGCGCTTTTTCAAATATGGATTATGAGCTTCAAAACAGCGAGGCTGCCGTTTCCGACGCCTTTACGGAAGATGATGCTATGGATATGCCGCAGACGGCTCCTGTGGAACCGGCGACAGCAAGTTCTCCGACTGCAGCTCCGACTCCGGCAGCGGCGGCCAGCGAACCGGCAACCGCCCCCAACACCCAAAGCGAGGATGAGGCACGCCGTGCGCACGAAGCGTCTGAAGCCAAGCGCAAAGCAGAGTGGGACGCCAAGCAGGCGGAAAAGCGGCGGGCGGAACAGGCCGCGCTGGAAAGGTTGGATGCCAGGGGCCGGGCAGAGCTGCTCAAGGCTGCCGCAAAGCGTGTGTCCGCAGATACGGAGAAGCTGACGCGGCGCAACATGAAAGAGAGCGTTGCCGAGTTTATCCAGACCAAGTGTATTGATGACCTCGGCTTTGCCCGGCTCACCATGCACCCGCGCAAGAGCATGATCCACTGTTTCCAGTATATCAGCCGGAAGGCATGGGATTATGTGCAGGATGAGTTGAAAGCGAACGGCGTTCAACCGGGCCCCGGTCAGCAGGCATACGGCTGCGATATTCCCGATGATCTCTGCTATCAGTGGGCGGAGGACTATTTCCGTGACCCCGATGCCAAGGAGGATCAGGGGGATGAAGAGGAGTTTGTCCCGCAGCCCTATCGCGGGAAAACATCTTCCAAGTCCGTTTCCAAGAAGAAAAAGGAAGAAAAGAAGAAAGAGCCGGAGAAGAAAGAACCGCCGAAAAAAGCGGAAGCCGATGATGGGCAGATCTCGCTGGGAGACCTCTCCTCTTTTGGGGAGGCCGCCTGATGTACGCTTATAAAGGCTTTGAGCCGGATCTCTCCTGCCGTGGCTATCGGTTCGTCATGGGAAAGAATGTCACCCCGGAGGCAAACTGCGCCAGCAACGGTTTCCATTGTGCGGAGGACCCGCTGGATTGTCTTTCCTACTATGGCGACATGAATCGCTCCATTTACTGCTTGGTGCAGCCCGGCGGGGATATTGACGAGGACGATCGTGACTCCAAAATTGCCTGCACGGAACTGACGATCCTGCGGCGGCTGACGAGGAAAGAATTCTTTCTTCATGCACTTGCCTACATGGTGGATCACCCAGGCCGCAAGGTGAGCGACAAGGTACAGCGTGAGCACAGCACCAGCCGCAACGGCTATGCCATCGTTCGAGGCAAGACACCCGCTGCGTGTGGAAAACTGGGCGATATTCTCGCATTTGCCAGAGAGCGGCGTGAAACCGAAGTAATCTGTCAGATTGCGGTCGTTGAGGTCGATGGAGAAAAAATTCTGCCTGATGTATGGTATGACATTGATTTTGTGAAAAGAGAGGTGGTGCAGAAATGAAAAAAGGCAGTTTGCTGAAAATGAAGAATTTGCCTGCGACTGAAGAAATGCTTGCGGTTGCCCGCGAGGATGTCCCGGTCAAGGTCGGTTCGGGCTGGAACACTTCCTATCGATGCCGATACAGCGGTTTTGCACGAAGCACAGTAGAAGATGGCATTTTGAAAGTCACCCTGTATGACCCGGATGCAATGCGCCTTGGCGGGACACTGCCGGTCTATGAGATTTTCATGGAGAAAGAAAAGCAGCAGTTTCTCACCTATGACCGTACCCGTAACGAGTGGCGGACGGCAAAGATCGACTACTTGGAATGGCAGGCGAAGGGATCCAATAACGTGTGGATCAGCGCCGTGGATGATGCACAGATCCGGCAATATCTGGCGTCGGATGAAAAAAGCGTATATCGGGCTATTCTTAAATTTCAGCGCGCCGTTCGTGATGCTGAACTGGAACGCCGGCACAGAAAGGAAACCGATCCGTGGGATGCGGAGCTCTCTCAGACACCGCCGCTGCCGAAAGACTGGGAACGGTGGGTCAATAAGGTGGGTATTCAGGAAAACTACATCTTCTACGATTACCGCAGAGGCGGCGCAAAACAAGGCTACTGCACCTACTGTGAGAAGGAAGTCGCACTGAAACGGCAGCCTTATCATAACAGAACTGGAACGTGCCCTGAATGCGGTCACAGAGTAACCTTCAAAGCAAGGGGAAAGATGGCGGACTATCTGCACTCCCCAACAGAATGCGCATACCTGGCGCAGAAGTGCGGAGACGGGTTTGTGGTTCGCCAATTTCAGGTGAACAGGCAGTACCGGAAAGAAGAGAACGCCATCGTATCGAAAACCTCCTGCTTTGAGAAGCAACGCATTTTCTACCGTGCGGATCTGTCCTCTCACCCGTATCACTGGGGCTGGTATAAGCAGCGCCGCGTCCGATGGGTGGAGGGCATAGATGAGTACATCAACACAGGTATGGGCTATTCCTACAACGAGTATTGTTATCAGCCGGGGAGCATCTATGGAAAAACGCTTTCCAGCATTGCCCCATTTCTTGCAAGGACCGGATTGAGTGAGTATGTAAGACTTTGCAGGGGGCACGTAAGTCCTAACTGGTATCTGGCCACGTGGGAGAGCCTTCCCCGCATTGAGCAGATATGCAAGGCGGGCCTATCCAGGCTGACGGTGGAATGTATGGAAAATGTCAAAGCTGTAAAGAGCTGTATCCGGCAGGAGTCTGAAACCAGTCTCGTCAAGGCATTGGCACTTGATACGCACCGGCTTTCGCGGCTCCGGACACTCAACGGCGGCGCCATTATGCTCGACTGGCTGCAGCGGGAGAAATGCAGCGGCAGAATCATTCCGGATCATGTGCTGCACTGGCTGGAGCAGGAGAAGATCCATGTTTCCGATATCGACTTCATTCTGGATCGAATGTCAGAGCAGCAGGTCTGCAACTATCTTCAGCGTCAGAAAAGCGGCACGCGGGATTCCCTGCGGCAGATTATTTCCACGTGGCGGGATTACCTTTCCATGGCGGACAAGCTGGGAATCAACACTCATGATGAGATCGTGTACCGTGTCAAGCTGCTGCGCCAGCGTCACGATGAACTGGTGGAGCAGCTGCGGAAAAGAGAACGGGACATGGAAGCTGCCGCAACAGCAAGAAAGTATCGGAAAATTGCAGGTATCTGCCGCTTGATCAAACCGAAATACGAATACACCGGAGAGATGTATTCCATCGTCGTTCCGTCAGGTGTACGCGATATTATGCGCGAGGGCGATGCGCTTTCCCACTGTGTCGGCAAGTCAGACCGCTATTGGGAGCGCATCGAGCAGCAGGAGGCATATATTCTGTTCCTGCGCAAGACCGCAGAGATCGACAAGCCGTACTACACCCTTGAGGTGGAGCCAAACGGCACGATACGGCAGAAACGGACCTACTTTGACCGACAGAACGATGACCTCAAGGACGCGGAGCAGTTCCTGAAGGAATGGCAGAAGGTTGTCTCCGAGCGCCTGACAGAGAGCGACCGGGAAAAAGCGGAAAAGAGCAAGGTCCTTCGCCTGCAGGAATTCGAGCAGCTGCGACAGGATGACATCCGTATCCATACCGGCGACCTTGCCGGTCAGCGGTTGGTGGATGTTCTGGTGTCGGATCTCATGGAAACTGCGGCCTAAGCCGCAGCACAACACATTTGAACAAAGGAAAGGAAGTTATAGGGAACATGAAAAACGGATTTACGATCACGCAGCGCAACGCTGTGGTGGAGCAGCATCTTTGGTGCATTGACACGATCATGGCGCAGTACGCCGCGTTTATGCAGACAGAACCCGTAGACCCCGATGATGTGTACCAGTCTTTGGCGGTACGCCTGATCCGGGCAGTCAACAGCTACGATCCCCGTAAAGGGTATCTGAAGGAGTACATCCTCTCTCAGCTCAAGCGGGAGATGGTTCGTGTCCGGAGTACGCAGGCTGTCTATGGACTGACGCAGGCGCCGGCCAATATCGGCAGCACCATTGTTCCACTCACGATTGCAGCACAGCGGGAATCGTACTGGGAAACCTATATTGCTGTATAAAAGGAGTCATGTGAAAATGAAACAGTTGGGAAACTTCGCGGTTATTTGTGCCCAACGCCCGGAGCTGCTGTTGCAGCTCCGGGACGGTCTGGTCTCGGTACAGGCGAAAAACCGTGCGGCGATGGAGGCCGTATGGAACGATGACGCACGGATCGAAAAGATGATCTATGAACTGAATTTCGGAGCATTCTCTAAGGAAAGGCTGGTGTAAGAAATGGAACAGAGTAAACAGCAGAGAATACGGGAATTGACAGACCGGCTGAATCGCTGCCGGTATGAATACTACAATCTGAACGCGCCGTCTCTGACAGACGCCGAATATGACGCGCTTTTTGATGAACTGAGTATGTTGGAAAAGGAAACCGGCTTCAGCATGACGAACTCGCCCACGCAGACGGTAGGCTGCTATCCCGCTGTCAGCGCCTTGGTGAAAACAGTGCATCCGATTCCGCTGCTGTCGTTGGATAAAACGAAGAGCAGCGCGGAGCTTCTGCGCTTTGCGGGAGAGCAGATGGTCATGCTGATGCTCAAGCTGGACGGCCTGACGGTAAAGCTGACCTATGAAAATGGCCTTTTGATGGAGGCCGCTACCCGCGGCGATGGAGATACCGGTGAGAACATTACTCACAATGTGCTGGGGATCTCCGGCATCCCGGATAAGATCCCATACAAGGAACGGCTGGTCGTCACCGGCGAGGCATTTATCCGTCCCAGCGATTTTGAGGCGTTAAGGGACACGCTGCGGGACGGAAATGGCGAACCATATAAAAACGGGCGCAATCTGGCTGCCGGCTCTGTCCGTCTGCTGGACTGCGGCGCCTGCAAGGATCGCCGTGTGACCTTTATGGCTTTCAACGTGCTGGAGGGCTTTACAGAATACGCTTGGAAGTCGCAGCGGCTTCGGGCCATCGAACAGCTCGGCTTTCCCATCTGCAAATATCTGGCGAGCAAGCAGGCGTTGACGCAGTTCGATATGGACGCCGGTATCCGGCATCTGCGGAAATACGCGCAGGAAAACGACATACCTATCGATGGCATTGTGGTCACCTACAACGACGCCGCCTATGCGAGATCCTGCGGACGGACCGGGCATCACTATAAGGACGGGTTGGCGTTCAAATTTGAGGATGACTCCTATGAGACAGTCCTGCGCTCGATTGAATGGACGCCCAGCCGCACAGGGGAAATTGCTCCGGTAGCCATCTTTGACACGGTGGAGATCGACGGCTGTGCGGTATCCAGAGCGAGCCTCCACAACCTCTCCTTCATTGAGAATTTGGAGCTGGCGCCGGGGTGCCGCATCAAGGTGAGCAAGCGGAACCAGATCATTCCCCATGTGGAGGAAAATCTGGATCGAAACTGCTACTCCAGAGACAAAGTTGTTCCGGCCAGATGCCCGTGCTGCGGACAGCCCACTCGCATTCACATGACCAAAAACACCGTAAACGGGGTGGAAAAGGTCACGGCGGCGCTGTTCTGCGACAACGAGCATTGTGAAACGCGAAAGCTGCGCAAATTCGTCCACTTCGCAAGCCCGAAGGCGATGAATATTATGGGACTTTCTGAGTCGATCCTGGAAAAGTTCATTGGAAAGGGTTGGCTTCACTCCTATATGGACATCTTCGCTTTGGATAAACACAGGGCGGAGATCGTTCAGATGGAGGGTTTTGGAGAGAAGTCCTGGCAAAATCTTTGGGACGCCATCCAGCACAGCCGCATTACCACCTTTGAGCAGTATCTGACCGCTATGGATATTCCCATGGTAGGCAGCACCGCCAGCAAGGCCATCTGCCAAAGATTCCGCGGAAACCTTGCGGAATTTGAAACGGCCGTGTGCCAGAGCTTTGATTTTACACAGCTCCCGGACTTCGGAGAAACGCTGCACAGGAATATCCATCAATGGTTCCGCAGCGAGGAAAACTGGACGATCTGGACGGAGCTGCGGCGACTGGTGTGCATTAAGACTTATCAGCCGCCTGCGGCCAGCACCGATATGGGCAATCCCTTTGTTGGAAAGACCCTTGTAGTGACTGGCAAAGTAGAGCCATACACCCGCGATGGGATCAACACAAAAATCGAATCTCTGGGCGCTCATGCCGGCAGCTCGGTGAGCAGCAAGACTGATTATCTGATCTGCGGCGAGAACGCCGGAAGCAAGCTGGCAAAGGCACGGGAGCTTGGAATCAAGATTCTGTCGCCAGATGAGTTCTTCCGCATGGCTGGAGAAAGTGCATAAGGATATAGCGGGAGACTGGCATACAGTCTCCCGCTTCAGTCTGTCGAAAAAGTCCGGCTGGAGCTGGGCTTTTTCTGATAGATATGGTAGAATGGGCAAGGGTGATGAAAAGATGCTGGAACGCGGGAAAATGGATCGAGATCTGGTAGAGTTCGTAGTCATAGACCAACTGGTGCCGAAGGAGCATTTGCTGCGAAAGATAGATACAGCGGTGGACTTCACACGTCTGTATGAAATGGTGGAGCCGCTCTATTGTGAGGATAATGGGCGCCCCAGCATCGATCCGGTGGTGTTGTTCAAGATGGTGCTGATCCAGCATCTGTACGGCCTTCCCTCGCTGCGGCGGACAGCGGACGAAGTCAGCGCAAACAATTGCTATCGCTGGTTTCTCGGTTATCCCTTGCAGGAGGAAACGCCGCATTTTTCCACGGTGAGCTATAACTTCCGGCATCGGTTCACCGAAGAGACCGTGGATCGGGTATTTGCGTGGATTTTGGATGAGGTAGCCAAGGCAGGCTATCTGTCTCCCAAGGCCGTCTTCATTGACGGTACTCACATCAAGGCCAACGCCAACACGAAGAAGCAGATGAAGGAACAGATCCCAGCAGCTGCCAGGCACTATGCAAAAGAATTGATGGAAGAGGTCAACGCGGATAGAGAGGCGCATGACAAGAAGCCCTTTGATGATGACAACGATCCTCCGGCCTCTCCTAGGAAGCACAAAGATAACACCTCTAAGAAGAAGCTGGCCCGCAGGAAGAAGCAAGGCTTTCGTACCGTAACGAAAAGCGTTACGGACCCAGACTGCGGCTTATTCGTAAAGGGAGAGCACAAGCGGCAGTTCGCCTATGAGGCGCATACCGCCTGCGACAAGAACGGTTTCGTGCTGGAAACAGTCGTGACACCCGGCAATGTCCATGACAGCGTGGCCTTTGATGAAGTTTACGACAAAGTAACGGAAAATTTTCCACAGGTAGAGGCCGTTGTGGCCGATGCTGCATACAAAACGCCTCATATCTGCAGGAAAGTGTTCGGCGATGGCAGAGTCCTTTCCACAGCCTACAAGCGCCCGCAAACCGTGAAGAATGGACACGAGTGGTGGAAGTATGTCTATGATGAATTCTACGACTGCGTGATATGTCCCGAATACCAGCCCTTGAAATACAGCACCACGAACCGGGATGGATATAGGGAATACAAGAGCGATCCGAATATCTGCGCGGCCTGTCCGACCAGAGAACGGTGTACGCATTCCAGGGGCTGTATCAAAACGGTGCAGCGGCATATCTGGAAGGACTATGAGGAATTGGCGGACGATGCCAGATATACGCCTGCGTACGCACAGCTCTATAAGCGCCGAAAAGAAACCATTGAACGGGTCTTCGCGGACGCCAAGGAAAAACACGCGATGCGTTATACGCAATACAGAGGCTTGGCTCAGGTGACGAACTGGGTGAAGCTTAAGTTTGCTGCCATGAACTTGAAAAAATTGGCCACATGGAAATGGAGGAATCTGTTGTCCTCGTTTCGCTTTGCTGTTTTTTCGCTCATATATGTTCGAGACCCTGTCTGCTCCTGATTACAATCTGGGTTCCTCGACAGACTGACCACCGCGTGTTTAAACACGCGGTGGTAATTTTTATTGCTATCAGATTTTATGAGCTTCTGTGTAGGCCTTAACTGCTTCAGTGAGCTTGGGGATAATGACCTTCAGGTCGCCGACAATGCCGAGGTCAGCGATCTTCATCATCGGGCAGGCCTCGTCCTTGTTGATGGCGATGATGAACTCGGAGCTTTCCATACCAGCAAGGTGCTGGATCGCGCCGGAGATACCGCAGGCGACATACAGCTTGGGGCCAACGGTCTTACCGGTCTGGCCAACCTGATGGTCGGCAGACAGCCAGCCGGAGTCGATGGTGGCACGGGAGCCGCCAACAACGCCGCCCAGGACCTCAGCCAGCTCCTCAGCCAGCTTGATGCCGCCCTCGACGTCCTTGCTGATGCCGCGGCCCACAGACACGATGAAGTCGGCGCCGATCAGGTCCACCAGCTTCTTGGCGGCCTTGACGGTATCCACCACCTCGGTGTGGATGTCAGCAGCGGTCAGCTCGAACTTGGGCTCGATGATCTCCACGTTCTTGGGGCACTCGCGCTTCTTCATCACGCCGGGGCGAACGGTCGCCATGGCGGGACGGAAGCGCGGGCAGATGATGGTAGCCATCAGGTTGCCGCCGAACGCTGGACGCGTCCACGCCACATCGCCAGACTCTGCGTCGATGCCGAGCGCCGTGCAGTCTGCTGTCAGGCCGGTCTTCAGCCGACAAGATACGCGGGGTGCGAAATCCCTGCCGTTTTCCGTTGCACCGATCAGCACCGCCGACGGCTTGTACTCGCAGATCAGCCCGTGCAGCAGCTCTGTGTAAACATCGGTAACGTACTGTGCACACTGCGGACAATCCACTGCAAGGATGCTGTCTGCACCGTACGGCTTTACCTGCTCAACCAGCTCCGTCGTGTCATCTGCAAGGATCACAGCGGTCAGCTCCTCGCCGGTAGTATCTGCAAGGTCACGCGCCGCGTGCAGCAATTCAAGGCCCACATGCTGCGCCTGATGGTCCGCCTGCTCGATATATACCCAAATACCTCTATAGTTTTCTTTACTCATAATGCCTCTCCTAAATCACGTTTGCACGTTCAAGTGCCTCGTAAAGCTTACCCGCCTGCTCACGGACGGATTCGCCCTTGATCCAAACGCATTCGGCATGCCGCTCCGGCGTAAAGGATCTCTTTACGCGCGTGGCAGAACCTTTCAGGCCAATGCTCTCATCCTCCACCGGAAGTTCATCGCGCGTCAGAGACTTGATCTCATAGCGGTTTGCGTGCAGACGCCCACGAATCGTTTCAAAGCGCGGCTCCTGCTCGCCCT
>OGUM01000822.1_pt1 | contig 25152 bp, 22 predicted proteins | sample 1553631 | NCBI WGS metagenome assembly OGUM01 (sample SAMEA2580228, study PRJEB22360) | human gut metagenome | biome: human gut; feature: human-associated habitat; material: faeces | place: Denmark | collected 2008/2010 | reverse complement strand
GAGCCGAAACTTCGTACCGACAATGGGATGCTTCTTCGGTCTGGCATTTAAGAAATATGGTATGCCGCTGCAGGCTATTATCATCGGTGAATTCGTAATCAATATTATTTTCTTCGGTTTCATCGCACTTGGTGCTCCTACAGCGATCCAGGACGTTATTACAGGATTTGCACTGCTGATTATCGTTACTCTGACAACAAAGGTTACAAAAGGCGAGATTGTCAAGTAATAGAAGGAGGAAGACAGCAATGAGTGAAGTGAGATTACAGGTAAAACATGTTTCTAAAAACTTCGGTATCACGAAGGCGTTGAAAGATGTGTCGTTTAATATTAATAAAGGTGAGGTTCACGCACTGATCGGTGAAAATGGATCCGGTAAATCAACAATGACAAATATGTTGACAGGAATCTATACACTGGAAAGTGGACAGTTCATTCTGGATGGAAAAGAAGTTCATCCGAAGAACCAGGTAGAAGCAAATGAAGAAGGTATTTCTATCATCGTACAGGAACTTGGAACTCTTTCCGGACTGACGGTAGCAGAGAATATCTTCCTTGGACATGAAGATCAGTTCGTTCATCTGGGGATCAAGAATACCGCAGCAATGAACAAAAAAGCAAATGAGCTTTTACAATCCTATGGATTTGATAAGATCAAAGCAGGAGATATGATTGATGATTATAATTTCGAAGACCGTAAACTGGTTGAGATCGTAAAAGCTACATATTTTAATCCTAAGATCGTCGTTGTCGATGAGACGACAACTGCTCTTTCACAGGAAGGACGTGAAGAGCTTTACAAACATATGGAAAGAATCAGAAAGAGTGGAAATACAGTTATTACATTTGCTACAAGTGTACCTGGTGAAACGGAAACGAAATTTACAAAGACGATAAATGTCTATATGCCGTTACAGAGTATCAGTATTCCTGAAACAGCAACTGTAAAGGTTGGCGGCGAGAAGTTGAAGTTGACAGCGACATTGAATCCAGAAGGAGCAACCACACAGAAGGTCACATGGAAGAGTTCGGATACATCGGTTGCGACTATTAAGTCTACGACCGGAGAAATTACAGCAAAGAAGGCAGGAACAGTTACTATTACATGTACACCTTCAAACAACTCGAATTATGGTGATACGGCAGAAGCTGTTACCTGTACATTGACGGTTTTGCCAAAGGATGGAACAACGCCAACACCGACACCAGATCCAACACCAAATCCAAATCCGAATCCGGATCCCAACCCGAATCCGAACCCGAACCCAAATCCCAATCCGAATCCGGATCCCAACCCGAATCCGAACCCGAACCCAAATCCCAATCCGGATCCGAACCCGAATCCGAACCCGAATCCCAATCCCAATCCGGATCCCAATCCCAACCCGAATCCGAACCCGAACCCGGATCCGAATCCCAATCCGAACCCGAACCCGAATCCGAACCCGGATCCCAACCCGCCAATCATTCATGGCGATAAAGAAACCGTCATGATGCGTGGTTCCAAATCGGCTATGACGGCGGCTGCTCTGCTGTGGAGAAGCAATAACAATGACCTGCAGCGGCGCATGGGCGATGTACGTCTGGGGAAAGAAGAAAACGGCATCTGGGCTCGCTACCTGGGCGGCAAGAACAAACTGGATCAGCAGAAAGCCTACTTTAAACAGACCTACAATATCGCGCAGGTGGGCTATGATAAGAAAGTGGGCGACTGGCTGGTAGGCGCGGCGCTGGATTACGGCACAGGCAATGATACCTATGCGACCGGTACGGGCAAGGAAAAACTGGGCAGTCTGGCCTTGTACGGCACCAGACAGAGCAAGGGCGGGCAGTATGTAGATTTGATTGTCCGTGGCAGCCATGTGAAGAACGATTACACGGTGTACAATGAAATGCACCATAAACTGGATGGCAACTACAAGACCTGGGGCCTGTCCTTCAGCGCGGAGTATGGGAAACGGTTTGTCAAAGCCAACGGATTCTACTTTGATCCGAGCCTTGAGTTGACCGCCGGTCACCTGAACGGGAAAGATTACGATGCGGTGAGCGACTATGCGGGCGGCAAGAAGATGCACGTACAGCAGGATGGCATCAACAGCGTGATCGGTCGTCTGGGCTTAGGTATCGGCTGTGAGACGGCTACCAGCAATCTGTTCGCGAAGGTGGCGTTGGCCCACGAATTCAGCGGCACGATTCGCAGTACGTTCAGCGCGGCCGGTGAACCGACCAGCAGTACGGAAGTGGACCTGAAAGACACGTGGGTCGACCTGGAACTGGGCGGCAGCTGGCAGATGAATAAGGATACGTACCTGTACGGCACGTATACGAGAAACTTTGGCGCGGACCTTTCCAACAAGTGGAGAGTAGACGCCGGCGTTCGCTGGTCGTTCTAAGGCAAGTAGATTTATATAGGTAATGCTAACGGCAGGGTTGTGGCATAAGAAATAAGGGGGCGGTTTTCAATCGCTCTATGTAAAAAACTGCATCCAATGACAAGATTGGATGCAGTTTTTCTATGTAGCATTTTTTAAATGTCCCTCTTATATAAAATATGCACCAAAAGAAACTACTTGAAGAGTATTCTTTGAGTTGTTTTTACAAAAGAAATAAATATATTGATTGACTTTTTAAATATTTTTATTTAAAATTTTAAGTAAAAGAACGGAGAAGTGATAAAAATGCGAATTGATGAGCAACTGAAGATTCTTGCGATAAAAAGCCATATGACTCTGTCTGAGATTGGAGAAAGGTTGAATAAATCGCCTCAGGCTTTTTCGCAAAAAATGAAACGGGGTAATTATACATTAGATGAATTGGAAGAAATTGCGTTAGCTACAGGATGTGTGGTGAAATGCAGTTTTGAATTGCCCAATGGAGAACAAATTATTTTGAAGTAAGGGAGGATGCTTATGTTGACGTATATAGAAGGAGATCTGTTTGGTAGCCCTGCACAGGTTTTGGTGAATACGGTGAATACTGTGGGAGTGATGGGAAAGGGGATTGCTTTGGAATTTAAAAAAAGGTATCCCGAAATGTTTTCCTATTATAAGAAACAGTGTGATAAGCATAATTTTGTAATCGGGAGATTAATGCTTTGGTATGCTCCGGATCACTGGTTGTTACAGTTTCCTACAAAAGAGCATTGGAGAAATCCGTCAAAAATAGAATATATTGAAAAAGGGCTTATGACTTTTGTAAGGAAGTACGCGGATTATAACATTTCATCGATTGCATTTCCTAAATTAGGCTGTGGGAATGGTGAATTGGATTGGGCTGAGGTTAAAATAGTCATGGAAAAATATTTAAAACCGCTCCCGATCGCTGTTTACGTTTATCTCGGGAATAAAAATGTAGAAAAACCGGAGCATAAAGCACAAGAAGAGATGAGCCACTGGATGCGGGAAAATGCGAAGGACATTTCGTTCACTGGCGTAAAAGATGAGATTATCTTTCAGAGTACTCTTGTGCCTGTTTATTTTCGTGTAAAAGAAGAAGAGTGGCGTGCGCATTGGCCGAAACATGGTAATTTGGTGTTTGAATGTGGCGATGTAAAAAAGAAAGTTGACGAAACAAAGGTACACCAGACGTGGGATGCAATTTGTAGCAAGCCTGTATTTACCTTGGATGAGGATATGGAAACTAATTTGTTTTATTATTTGCTTGAAGCATTGGGGTATTTGCAAAAAGTGAACCTTCAGGATGAAGATTCTTATGAAATGGAGAGCGGATATCAAATGGAGATGGGTAAGGGAAGGATGTTTTTACTAAGGGGGTATTGATTGATGACGTATGAGGAAGTGATTGATAACAATTGTAGACATATTGCAAACGTTGGTTGGTGGTCCCGGTTTGCGTTTCATTATACGGATGTGACAAATGCGGTCAGCATATTAAAAGAGGGGTTTTTGTACAGCCGATTTGACGCTTCCGACAGAGCGATCATGGCAAATGACAATGCAAGCAGTCAGGTAATTGATATGACCTCTTTAGGGGTTACCAGCAAGGTAAGATTTTATTTTCGTCCGTTAACGCCAACGCAGTTTCATAACGAGGGGTATAAACATTCTTTGTTGAGATATTGCCATGATAGCAATGCGAATGTGCCGGTACCGGTTTTCTTTTTGTTTGATTTAACGTCTTTATTAGCAATGAAAGAGATTTGCTTCTCTGAAAAATCCTTAGCAGGCGGTGGTGGAACCATAAGGCAGGGGCTGGAAGCATTCTCAAACTTGAATTTTACGCAAATATATAAATCGGGTCCTATGCAGGATACAGAGGAAGAGAAAAAATACAGGCAGGCGGAAATTCTTTATCCCGGTGCATTTGATATTAGGGCTTCGTTGAAGCATATTTATTGTCGAAATGAAGTGGAACGGGAGACATTATTAAACTTATTGCTGCGTGACGACAGAAAGGCTTTTTTGCAGTATAAGGATTATGTGGCAGTATGTGGCGACTGTTTTGAAAAAAATGGGCTTTTTATTATGAATTGTAGATACTATGATGGCAAAGCTGTTGTTGTCTATTCCAATACGGCGAATCAAAGAGCCTATACAACAAAATATAAGGACAAGAGCGACGATGTACTTATCATTCAGGCACAAGCTATATTTGAGTGGACATGCAGAAATACATTGATCACTCGTCAAAGTTGTAATTTTGTAGTAAATTATGAAAAACCTTCTCCTACTTTTTTTAAAGGCTTAAAACAACCTAAAGGAGCTTCTGCCCTGCATATGAAAATTTTGTTTGAAGGGAAGTTGGTTTGCTATTTGCGTCGGCAACTTACCAAAGGGGCCATGCTTTGAGTTATCACAAATAGGATGATCAGGGTGATAACGAAATATTGAACGACTCAACTATTGGCGGGGCGATGGTCATACAGGATAAATCATCTGCTGAAAGAAGTGGCGGAAAGACAGAGATAAAGAAAGGCAGAGATGCAGAAGCGCATAAAAAGTTTCTGCCTTTTTGTTGTTTTTTTAAAGCAACAGGAGAATGGGAAAGAGACGAAAAGGAGATATAAAGAGGAAAGATGTGGATCGGTTGCGTAAAATGGTTTGCTATAGTGTAGGCAACTATATCTTCGTTTAGGGGAGAAAAGGAGAAACAATACAATTCCTTAAGTTAACTCGCAGCTTTATTCAGTTGACGTTTTCCCGGGGGAATTATATAATATAACTATTGATTTCAGCAGGTTTTCCCCAGACTGTATCTTTGCTACATTTACATTTAACTATGGCAGCAAAATGAAACACGGAAGACTTGACTGAAAGGGTTTAGCAAGGGTAAAACCTGTCAGCAGATCATTCTGTTGGCAGATACTTTATAGCAAAAAAGCAAAGCACCTGTCGGTGCGGGGGTCAGAATGGAACCGATGATTGCATTACAGGAGATGAGTCATGTCTATGGTATGGGCGGAGAGCAAAAGGTGACCGCTCTCAGCCATATCAATTTGACAATAGAAGCAGGAGAATTTGTCGCTGTGATCGGCGCTAACGGCAGTGGTAAAAGCACCCTGGCAAGGCATATTAATGCGCTGTTACTGCCTACCGAAGGCACTTGCCTTGTCAATGGCATGGATACGGCAGATGAATCAAAGATCTGGCTGATCCGGCAGAATGCGGGGATGGTGTTTCAAAATCCGGATAATCAGATCGTGGCGGCGGTGGTGGAAGAAGATGTGGCTTTCGGGCCGGAAAACATCGGGGTTCCTACGGAAGAGATCCGCACTCGGGTGGAAGAAGCGTTAAAGGCCGTAGGGATGCTGGAATACAAGACGCATGCGCCACATCTTCTGTCAGGGGGGCAAAAGCAGCGGATCGCGATTGCCGGGACTTTGGCTTTAGGGTCTGACTGCATTATTTTGGATGAACCGACGGCCATGTTGGACCCCCGGGGAAGAAAAGAAATTATGTCGACGATGCAGCGTTTAAATAAGGAGCGGCATATTACGGTAGTCTATATTACGCACTATATGTCCGAGGCGATGGCAGCGGACCGTGTCATCGTGATGGATCAGGGGAAGATTGCGTTTCAGGGGTCACCCAGAGAGGTGTTTTCCCGGGTGGATAAACTGGAAAAGCTGGGTCTGGAAGCGCCTTTAGCGGCCAAAATCGCCTTTGAGTTGCGCAAAAGCGGGGCCAGGTTGGCGCCGGATATCATCACAAATGAGGAGCTGGCAGACGCATTATGTCAATAAAAGTGGACCATATCTCTTATACCTATATGCCCGGCGCTCCTTATGAAAAAGAGGCGCTGAAAGAGATCTCCCTGGAGATTAAAAAAGGGGAGTTTATCGCTCTGATCGGGCATACCGGCAGCGGGAAATCTACGTTAGTACAACATTTCAACGGCTTACTGCATCCGACTAAGGGACAGGTGTCTTTGGACGGCGTGGATCTGGCCGGAAAAACAAAGGAGGCCAGGGCCGCTCGTAATAAAATTGGCATGGTATTTCAGTATCCGGAGCAACAGCTTTTTGCCGAAACGGTGTATGAAGATATTGCCTTCGGACCGAAAAATATGGGTTTGCCCTATGAGGAAATTAAAGAGCGGGTGACAGACGCCATGCGGTTTGTCGGCCTGGATTTTGAGACCTTTGCCGGGCGTTCTCCTTTTTCGCTTTCCGGGGGGCAGATGCGGCGTGTGGCTATGGCCGGAGTAGTGGCCATGAATCCGGATTATCTGATTCTGGATGAGCCGTCTGCCGGGTTAGACCCCGGTGTCCGGGAAGCTATTTTTGAAGAAATCATGGCGTTATATAAAAAGCGAAAAATCGGTATTATTATGGTCACACACAGTATGGAAGAGGCTGCCCGTTTTGCGAACCGGCTGTTGGTCGTCTCTGATGGCAGGATTATTTTGGATGGCAAACCGGGAGAAATTTTTCTGAAAGAAAAAAAGAAACTGCTGGATGTCGGAATGGATATTCCGGAAGTATATAAGTTGGCGGATGCGCTGCGGGCCAGGGGCCTGCGGCTGCCTCAGGAAATCACGGATGCAAAAGTGCTGCTGACGGAAGTGAAAAAGCGGAAGGGATGGAAATAAATGTTAGGGAACATTACGTTAGGACAGTATTATCCCGGCAACAGTTTTGTTCACAAACTGGATCCCCGAACTAAAATCCTGGTGACGCTGCTTTTAATCACCGCGATTTTCCTGGCGCAGAGCGCAGTAGCGTATGCCGCGCTTTGCGGCATGGTTCTTTTTATTGTGGCGCTGGCCCGTCTGCCGTTCTTGCTGGTGCTCAAATCGGTCAAACCGTTGCTTTTTATCATTCTGCTGACTTTGGCTATGCACATTTTTCTGGGTCAGGGAGAGCAGATACTGTATCAATGGAAATTTATCCGGGTGACGGAAGAGGGGCTGCAAATGGGCGTGAAGATGTCTATGCGGCTGATCCTCCTGCTCATGCTTTCTTCCATTCTTACTTTCACTACATCGCCGATCGTGTTGACCGATGGGATCGAATCGCTGCTGCGGCCTTTTAAAAGGATCGGCGTACCGGCTCACGAGCTGGCTATGATGATGACTATCGCGCTGCGTTTTATCCCTACATTATTGGAAGAAACGGATCGGATTATTAAGGCGCAGACCGCGCGTGGAGCCGATTTTTCCAGCGGTAACCTGCTGCAACGGGCAAGAAACATGTTGCCCATATTGATCCCTTTGTTTATCAGCGCCTTTCGTCGGGCGGATGATTTGGCGATTGCCATGGAAGCCCGTTGCTATAAAGGGGGGGAGGGGCGGACAAGGATGCATTGTCTGCGTTATTCCGCCAATGACGGGGCTGCATTTGCCTTTGCTTTTGTGATGCTGGCATTGCTGGCATTTTTGCGCTGGGGAGCAGGGCGCATCGTTTGAGGAAAAGATAGAGCGAAAGAAATGTAGAATGCGCACGTTAAAACTTACGATCAGCTATGATGGGACCGGCTATTCCGGTTTTCAGCGTCTGACGAACCGCAAAGGAATACAAAATATCATAGAAGCAAAGTTATCGCATTTGCTGAAAGAATCGGTGCAGGTGGCCGGCAGCGGACGGACGGATGCCGGTGTCCACGCTCGCTGTCAGGTGGTATCACTGGAAACCGAAAGCCGCATACCGATCGATCGGGTGGCAATTGCGATGAACTCTATATTGCCCGGCGATATACGGGTCCTTTTGGCAGAAGAAGCGCCGTCCGGTTTTCATGCCAGAAAAGATGTCTGCTGGAAAGAATATGAATATATTGTTCAGCACACACCGGTGCCGGATCCTTTTTCTTCCCACTATGTGTGGCAATTGAAGGAGAAACCCGGGTTAGAATCCCTCAATGAAGCAGCCCGCCTTTTGGTGGGAACGCATAATTTCAAGGGCTTTCGCAGCAGCGGCAGCGTGGAGTCTTCCCCTATAAAAACCATTTATTATTCCGCCTGGGAACAACAGGGTGAAAACCGTTTTATATATCGGATTGGCGGCAGCGGTTTTGTCTATCATATGGTTCGCAATCTGGTTTGGTCGATGATCCAGATCGGTTTGGGGAGGAAGGAACCGGATTCCATCGCCCGGGAATTGCTGGCTGCCAGAGGAGAATTTGAAAATTCACCGGCGCCGCCCCAGGGGCTTTATCTGGCTAAGGTATCGTATGAGCCGTACGTTGAAAAAGAGCCAAGCTGATTTAGTGTTTCTTTTTTGTAGTATTTCTGTATTGTAGGTGAAGATATAGGTAAAGATAAAACGATAGGCAAAGCATTTTGGTGGTAAACTAAAATTTACTTCTATATTTTACGCGTGAAGCAATATTTTACATTGACAAAAATTGTGAAATTGTTTACAATATATCTACGTGATTTTGTGCCCTGAAATCGATTAGCCCCGAAGGCAGGAAGCGCATTGACTCATCATCACATTCACGTATTTTTATGGTAAGAAGTTTTGATTGAATCCTGGGAGGGAAAGTAAGAATGAAATCTTTCATGGCAAACCCGTCCAATATCGAACGTAAATGGTTCGTAGTGGACGCCACCGATAAAACGCTGGGCCGTCTGGCTGCAGAAGTTGCCAAAGTCCTGCGCGGTAAACATAAACCGACCTTTACTCCGCACATGGATACCGGCGATAATGTGATCATCATCAATGCTGACAAAGTAAAACTGACCGGTAAGAAACTGACTCAGAAAGTTTACTTCCGTCATTCCGGTTATCTGGGCGGCGATAAATATACGCTGGCAAAAGATATGTTGGAAAAGAACCCCACTCGCATGGTGGAATTTGCTGTACGCGGCATGATCCCCAAAAATCGTCTGGGCGAACAGATTTTCAAGAAGCTTCATGTGTATGCCGGGGCAGAACATCCCCATGCAGCGCAGATGCCTGAAGCATTAGAAATTAACGTACGGTAATCAGGAGGAGAAAACATTATGGCAGAAGTAGTATATAGCGCGACCGGTCGTCGCAAATCTTCCGTTGCCCGTGTCCGCCTGGTACCGGGTGAAGGTAAAGTGGTCATTAACGGCCGCGAAATGAACGATTATTTTGGCTTGGAAACCTTGAAGCTGATCGTCAATCAGCCGTTGGTTCTGACTGAAACCAAAGAAAAATACGATGTATTGGTCAACGTGGTTGGCGGCGGTGTAACCGGTCAGGCCGGTGCGATCCGTCATGGCATCAGCCGCGCGTTGTGCGAAGCTGACGCGGAGTTCCGCCCCGCTTTAAAAAAGGCCGGTCTGATGACGCGTGATCCGCGTGAAAAAGAACGTCGTAAATACGGCCTGAAGAAAGCCCGTAAAGCTTCTCAGTACAGCAAACGTTAATATTTTTCATTCATGTATTTCCAACCCCTGTGGAGCGTTGCTTTCCGCAGGGGTTTTACGTTTTGGAATATAAATCATGGATCCTACTATTCCCAAAGATTTCACTTGACGAAAGTACACCATATTTTGTATGGTTAATCTGTAAGTAAAATCAAGAATCTGGATTGCCATAGTATAGGTTCAATCGTCAGGGAACTGTAGTTGTGCAAGGAAAGGGAAAGAATAGAGTATGAGAAAAATGGTTTTATGCAGCAGCGCACTGCTGGTTTTAGCATTTTACGGTGTCGGATTTGCCGGTCCGGTAGAGCAGGGCGGGGCCTATCCTTACACCGCCGGTGTAATAGGGCAGGAAAGCAAGAATTATTACACCGCCGACGCCACAACGTCTGAAAATAAAAAGCCTGCCACGGATGAAACGCAGCAGAATAAAGAGACGGAGCGCCGCCGTGAGCCTAACTGTGAGGGTGGCGTTTGCCGTATATAATAAAAGACTGACCGGGCAAAGGTATCTGGTGATTTGATCAGGTATCTTTTTTATTTTTTGCATAAAAAGTTGAGGCGACTATGGCCACCCCAACATTCATTATAGAATCATTTTTTATACAAAAATGTTAAGGCGGCTATGAGCTCGCCCCGCATTCATTATAGAACCGATTCGTCAATATTCCTGAAAAATCCTTTGCAGCTCATTTGCATTTGTTGTCCGGGTTAAGGCCAGTTGCAGCAAGATACGCGCTTTTTGCGGTAAAAGGGAACCGCCGCTGAGCAACAGATTTTCTTTTTGCCGGGAAAAATCTGCAGTGACAGCTCCGTTGCCGCAACGGGAACAAACGACGGCAGGAATATTCCCACCGATGGTATGGCGTAAAGCCGCTTCCGCCTTTTGGGAAAGGCTGCCGTTCCCCGGGGCGGCGTAGATCAGTCCTTTGGCTCCGGCCTCTATGGCAGCGGCAGCCAACTGCCCCTCATCTCCGGCATAGCCATAAAGGATGGGGACGGAGGGAAGGGCAGCGAGTTTTTTGTTGGCGAACTCACTGCGCAGTGTATGGCGGTAGACGGGTTGCGAGAGCCAGTGAATTTCCTCCCCGGTAAAAAAGCCTAAAGCGCCGGTATTTGCCGTTTGGAACGCCTGCAAGGCATTGGCGTTCTTTTTTGTTACGTTGCGTGCGTCCAGAATTTGCCCGTTCATCACCACAAGCACTCCTTTGCCCGGGGTTTCTTTGTTGAGGGCGGTTTGCACCGACTGCCATAAATTTGCGGGGCCATCGGCGCTGATGGCAGTGGCAGGACGCATTGCGCCGGTGAGTATGACCGGCTTATCGCTTTTTACTGTAAGTTGTAAAAAATAGGCTGTTTCCTCCAGCGTGTCGGTACCATGCGTGATAATTGCTCCGTCAACAGTGGGATCGCTCAATATTTCGTTTAAACGCCGGCTCAACGTAAGCCAGATCGTTTCGTCCATATCTTTACTGTCGATATTGCAAATTTGCTCACAGGTAAAAACGGCGCAGTCCTGCAAGCCGGGAACGGATCGTAAAATCTCGTTCCCTGACAGGATGCCGGCCTGATAGCCCGTGGTTTGCAGTGAAGAGGGCGCTGTGCCGGCGATGGTTCCCCCTGTGGCAAGTAAAAATAAGTGAGATTTTGCGGTGCGCATACAAACCTCCTTTATGCAGATGGCAACTTTATTTCTTTCATTATAGCATGAGTTGTAAGAAAGTTACTCTGATTTTCCTGCGCATTTTGCGTTATCTCTTGCTCCTTATGATCGGAAAGGCTATACTAAAAAAGATGGTTGACCGGCGTCGTATGACGGAACAGAATTTTTAGGATAAGTCTGGTAAGCGGCAGGTTATTTTATGAACTTATATAAAACGTTAAATGCTTTGTACGGCTCGCTTTGGGATAAAATCCTCTTTTTCGCCATTCCCCTGGCTTTGACCAGTTTGTTTCAGCAGCTGTTTAATTCTGCGGATGTGGCGGTGGTAGGGCGTTTTTCGGGCAATCAGGCCCTGGCTGCGGTAGGCAGCACATCGCCTGTGGTGAGCATTTTTATCAATTGCCTGGTGGGTACTTCCGTAGGAGCCACTGTCGTGATCTCGCATCTTATTGGTGAGAAAAACGAACGGGAAGCCGGCGCGGCGCTGCATGCAGCAATGTATCTTGCAGTCGTGTTTGGTGTGCTGCTGGGAGCTCTGGGTTTCTTTATCTCCCGGCCTGTGCTGCAGCTTATGGGAACACCCGCCGAAATTTTTGCTTTGGCGGATCTGTACCTTAAAATCTACTTTATCGGAATCCCTTTTCTTACGGTGTATAATTTTGGCGCGGCTGTTTTCCGTGCCGGGGGAGATACGAAAAAACCATTGATTACGCTGACGATTTCCGGTGTCCTCAATGTTGCGCTGAATCTGTTTTTTGTTTTGGCGTGCGGCATGAGTGTGGACGGCGTGGCTCTTGCTACGGTGATTGCCAATGGACTCAGCGCGTTACTGATTGTATTTTTTTTGCACAGAGAACGGGGCTACCTGCATCTCGCATGGAATAAACTGCAGTGGCATCGCGTTCTGATTGTCAAAATGCTGAAAATCGGTATTCCCACCGGCGTTCAGGGAATGGTTTTTTCTTTTTCCAATATGATCATTCAGTCGGCGATTAACAGTTTGGGGTCGGTGGCGATTGCCGCTTCCGCTGTATCGCTGAATTTTGAGATATGGGTGTATCATGTGCTCAGCTCCTTTTCCCAGGCCTGCACCGCTTTTGTCGGTCTGAACTATGGGGCCCGCAAACTGAAGCGCTGCCTGCGGGTGGTACGTTGGTGCCTGTTGGAAGGCGTGTTGGCCAGTTTGTTCGCGGGTGTTTTCTTTGCCTTATTCCGAGGCCCTTTGGTGCGGATATTCACACCGGATGCTGTGATTGCGCAATGGACATATATCCGTATTTTCTGGATCATCTCTTTTGAGTTCATCAGCACGATTATGGATGTGTTTTCCGGCGCGCTGCGCGGCTGGGGCTATTCTCTGCTGCCGGCGGTCGTTTCAATCGGCGGTGTTTGTGTACTGCGCATTATTTATGTGTATACTTTTTTTAGCCGCTACCCGGATTTCAGTGTTCTGATGGCTGTGTACCCGTTAAGCTGGCTGATCACCATGTTGGGCATTGCGGCGGTCTATTATTATGTGAAGCGCAGGATCATCATGCAACAAATGCAGTACAACAGAGAGTAGCAGGATCATTACGCAATATTTTCCATACAAGAAAGAGTGACGGGCTATTATGCGGCAAATGCAGTATAATAGAGAAAGGAATTAAAAAATACCGATGCAAATCCGGATTTGGTATAGCAGGGACTTGTTTCAGATTTTAGTTAAAAACTACGTTAAGAAGCGGTGAGAAGATGGAAACAACACAAGCAGCAGAAGCGCAACGAAAGTATCTGGAACTTTTAGCCCGGGAATTTCCTACCCGGGAAGCGACTGTCACAGAAATCATCAATCTCCAGGCTATTTTAAACCTGCCTAAGGGAACGGAACATTTTATGAGCGACCTGCATGGAGAATATGAGGCGTTCTATCACATTCTGAATAATTGTTCCGGCGTGATTCGGGAAAAAGTCGATTTGCTTTTTCTGGAAAGTTTATCGGAAACGGAACGCAAAAATCTTTGTACGTTGGTATATTACCCGAAAGAAAAGCTGGATCTGATGGAAGAAGAGGCGCCTTTGTCAGAAACCTGGGGCAAAACTACGTTGCGTCGTTTATTGCGGGTGGCGAAGCTGCTTTCTTCCAAATATACCCGTTCTAAAGTCCGTAAAGCCATGCCGGAAGATTTTCGCTATGTTTTGGACGAATTGCTCCATGCTCAGCCGGATGAAGACCAAAATCGTTATGTCTATCATGCGAAGATTCTGGATACGATTTGGGAGACGGGCAGTTTTCGCGCCTTTGTCTATGCGCTGACCAGTCTGATCAAACGACTGGCGGTAGATCATCTGCATATTGTCGGCGATATTTATGACCGGGGCCCCTATGCGGATAAAATCATGGAACAGCTGATGCGGCATCATTCCGTGGATATCCAATGGGGCAATCATGATGTGCTGTGGATGGGGGCCGCTACCGGAAGTCTGCCCTGTATCGCCAATGTGATCCGTAATAACATACGGTATGATAACTGGGAAATACTGGAAAACGGTTATGGCATTACCATGCGTCCTTTTGCCATGTTTGCCCGTCGGGTTTATACGCAAAAGGACGGCAAGGATGCGTTGGTCAAGGCCATTAATGTAATTTTATTTAAGCTGGAAGGGCAGGCGATGCTCCGTCATCCGGAGTATAAGATGGAGGACCGCCTGTTGTTTGATAAGATCGATCCGGCGGCGGGCACGGTTCGTCTTCCCTATGGTGAATTTGCTCTGAATACTGTGGATTTCCCTACGTATGATCCGCAAGATCCCTACCGTCTTTCCCCGGAAGAAGAACAGATTGTGACCGAATGGCAGAAGGATTTCCGCAACAGCGCCAATCTCCAGAGGCACATGCGCTTTTTGTTTACGAATGGGGCGTTGTATTGTCGTATGAATGGAAATCTTATGTTTCATGGGGGGGTCCCGTTACATGAAGACGGTTCGTTCCGGGCCATTACGCTGCGGGGGAAAACACTGCAAGGCAGGGCTTATATGGATCATGTGGATGCCTTATGCCGCAGCGGTTTTGTACGGCGGAATCAGGATGATCAGGACTTTTTCTGGTTCCTCTGGATCCATCCCGATTCGCCGGTCACGGGACGCACGATCAAAACTTTTGAGCGAAGCTACATCAACGATGAGAGAACCTGGCCGGAACCGCAGGATCCTTATTATGAGCTCCACCGCCGCAAAATGATCTGTGAAAATGTTTTGCGCGAATTTGGTTTATATTCCCCACAGTCACATATCATCAACGGGCATACGCCGGTAAAAGTGGCGAAGGGGGACACGCCGGTACGGGCGGAAGGCAAAGAGATCTGCATTGACGGAGGATTTTGTAAGGCGTATCAGAAGTCTACGGGCATCGCGGGCTACACATTAATTTTTAATTCCCACGGGCTTCGCATCAAAGCCCACTATCCTTTCCGTGATATTGCGCATGTGCTGACGGGAAATGAGGATATTGATTCGGTAACGACCCAGGTGGAACTGGAACCAAAGCGGGTCATGATCGGCGATACGGATAACGGTTTAAAGTTGAAACAGCAGATCGAAGATCTGAAGGATCTGTTAAGCGCTTACCGCAGCGGGCAGATCAGAGAAAAGAGGAAGTAAACAAGTTACAGGTAAACTGCTTATACTAAAAGAAGATTTGATTTTTATGTATTCTGTAATTTGTAACACGGTTTGCTTTTCTCTGTAATTCGTAACATAATGAATAAAATTTTTCAAAAAAGAAGGAAATTTTTGACATTTTTATAACGACTGACTGCAGCCTCTTTTATTAGTAAGGGCGGAGAAGTAAAATACGGATAGTAGGAGGTAAGAATATGAATGTGAATGATTTATTAAAAAAACGAAGAACTATATACCGGTTGAAAAAAGAAATGCCTGTAAGTGAGGCAGAGGTGATTAAATTAGTGACTGAAGCGACGGCTTTGGTACCGGATTCCTTTGATATGAAAAGCCAACGGGTGGTGATCGTGTCAGGGGAAAAGCAGAATGTGCTTTGGGATACGATTTATGATGTGTTTGGGGGAAAGGTCCCTCGGGAAAAAATCGATTGCTTTAAGGCCGCTCATGGGACTGTGCTTTATTTTTATGATGCGGATGTGGTCAAGACGATGCAAAAAAATGTACCTTCCTATGCCGCTAATTTCCCGGTCTGGGCCCAGCAGGCGAACGGCATGCTTCAGATTTCTGTCTGGACGGGTCTGCGGGCTTTAGGCGTAGGCGCCAATCTTCAGCACTATAATCCTGTGATCGATGCCGCGGTACGGAAACTCTTTGCCTTACCGGACAATTATGTTCTGGTGGCGCAGATGCCTTTTGGCGGTATTGTGGAAGAACCGGAACCGAAGGCGAAGGAGGATATCACCAAGAGGGTAAAGGTGATTCAGGACTAAAGGCGATTTTTTGGACAGAAGACAAATAACAGAAGGCTAATGACAGAAGACCAATGATAGAAAATTAATGACAGAAGAAAAATAACAGGTCCGGAGAGCTTCTTTGTTTGAGGAGCTTCCCGGGCCTTTCGTTTTTCTTCTTTGCATAATCTTGCCTGGTTTTGATTTTAATCTTAGCAGTTACCGGTATAAACGTGTCTTAAATGCGTACGGGCTGTTTCTGCCAGGCGATAGACCCGTCCGGTCGGCGTTTCTCCCCGGTCTACCATATTCCAATGGGGGAAAAACTTACTGACATGGAGAGGGATATCAGGAGAGATGCCGGCGAGCCAGGCAGACATGGCGTCCATTTCCTCCGGACTGTCATTTTCTCCCGGCACGATGAGGGTGGTGATTTCCACATGAGCTGTTTGACAGGCCTCCAAAATATACGCTTTAACCATGTCCAGATTGCCGCCCAGTTTCTCGTACCAGGCAGGGGTGAAGCCTTTCAAATCGATGTTATAGGCGTCGACGATGTCTGCCAGTGCTTTGGCTGTTGCTACAGAAAAGTTTCCGTTGGTGACTACCACGTTTTTCTGTCCGTTGGCATGGATCAGCCTGCCTGTATCCCGAATAAATTCCCAGCTCAGGAGCGGTTCATTATAGGTAAAGGCGACTCCCAGATTACGCGCGGACTTTAATGCCAATGCCTTTTGCGCCAATTGCTGCGGCGTTGTGAGTATCGGCTCGAAACCTTCCCTGCCCTGCTGGGCAATACTGAAGTTTTGGCAGAACGGGCAACGTAAATTACAGCCGTAGCTGCCCATGGACAGAATGGTGCTGCCCGGATAGAAACGGGCTAAGGGCTTCTTTTCTATGGGATCCAATGCCAGTGCTGTAATAAAACCGTAATTACCGCAGATATTCTGCTGATTTTTCAGGGTGCGTACCCGGCAAAAGCCTGTTTGTCCTTCTTCCAGTTGGCAATGGTGATGACACAGATGACAGATTTTCATATGACCCTCCCCTTTTTCAGGCAAGTTTTATTCCCGTTCTTGCCGGTATATCCGGTTGCCAGGTTCGCTTATTCGTGGCGGATCACTTCAAAGCGATGCAGTGTGCAGCCGCTTTCTTCCGGGCCGATGCCTGCTTTTTGCCGGGCGATGTCCAGTTGTTGTTCTACGGTATTTACACCTTCCAGATTGGGTAACAAAAGCCCGCTGCGGCTGCCTTTTGTGACCAGAACGCCATAGCGTTTTACGTCCAGGACAGCAGGGGAATCGATCCATTCCAGCGGGCCCAGTACATCTACGCTGTATTCCAGGTCGTCCAGTTCCGCCGGCATCACAGGCGTAAAACGGGGATCACGGCTGCAGGCCGCAATGGCGTTGCGGCGGATCTCTTCCGCTACATTTTCATACATGGGGCCGATCGTTCCGATACAGCCCCGTAAAGTGCCCCGTTCTTTCAGGGAGACAAAGACGCCGGCTTTTTGTGTGCGCATTTGTGGCTCCAGGGTTTCGGGTAATTGCAATACACCCCCGGTTTTTACATAGTGTTCGATTACCGAACGGGCTAACCGGACATAGTTGTCTTCTTTTGCTAATTGTTCTGCTTTCTGCTGTTTGCGGATCACATCGTAGCGCTGGGCAAAGGCGCGACTTTCGTCCGGCTTTCCGGGCAGGAACAGACAGACGCCATAGCCTACGCCGAAGGGACCTTCATAACTGAGTTTCCGGCTTATTACGGCTTGCTTGTCAAAGGCGCCGGCCATCATGGTAAAAGAACGGTGCCCGCATTCGGCGGCGGCCTCCAATGATTTTTCCGTAAAGGAAAATAATTCATCAAATTGTCCTTTGCCCATAATTTCCATCAGTTTTTTATCATAACAAGGACCGGCCGGATCAAAGCCGTACGGTCCGTCTTCTTTTAATTTGTGAGAAAGATCGCCGCTGGCAAGCCATACGGCCCGTCTTCCCAGATTTTTTACTGCGGTGGCAATGACGTTCCCTAAGCGGTAATGGTCTTTTAACGAAAGACCGGATAAGCCTACACGGATCACCTTATAATCCTGCCAATATTGCCTGAGAAAATACAAGGGGATCAAGGTGGCGTGATCCAGTTCCGGGCGACGTTCTCCTTTTGTTCCCGCCGGCAGATTTTCTTTTTCTGCCAAAGACGCAATGGCCCGGACTAATTCCTGATCGTACGCGCAGGAAATTTTCACCTGCGGCGCGCCAAATTCGGCGAACGTACCGCTGGCTGCTTCGCCGGGTGAAAGGTGAAAATAATCGGCGTACAGCATGGTATGGGGACTGGAAATAATCACCGTATCCGGCTGTAAAGCAGCTAATTGTTGCAGGGCCGTTTTACAGGCGTCAATCGTGTTCTGAATAGCTTTTTCATGGCCTCGTCCGACTTCCGGAATGATCAGGGGCGGATGGGGGATGAGGGCGGCACCGAGAATAGACATAACGGACAGCTCCTTTCGCGATAAATTGACAATCACAGACAGGCTTGTTAAGATAATTTTATAATAAGGTGGTGCAAAAATGAAGGGGCAATCGGATATGGATAACCGACCGCAAGAGCAGGCTGTCAAAGAAATTGACACGGCGACGATCAATTTGTCTGCGGCGTCGACAGGCGCGCCGGTCAATCGTCGGACAGGAAAAAAGAATACGGTTGTGGCCGGGCAGATCGTAAGGTTAAAACTGGCCTTGTTCTTTTTATTGCCTCTGATCACGGTTTCTTTGTGGACGGAAGGTTCGTTCTGGCTGAATAGATGGGGTCTGCGCAGCGCACTCCTGAATCTGCCGGGTGCCTGGGCGCCTGTAAATCTGCGCGGCTTACTGCAATTTTTTTTGTTGCTGCCTGTTTTATATGCGGCCCGGCAATTTTTTGCGCAGGCGTTGGCAGATTTGCAAGAGCGAGTGCCGTCGCCGGAGGTGCTGTTGCTTTTGAGCAGCTTCTTTTCTGTTGCCGGGGGACTTTATACTACGGCGCGGCTGCTGCAGGGACAGCCGTATGAAAGTTTGCCGCCCTTGTTTTTTGCCTATACCGGCCTTTGTCTTACGTTGGCCCTGGTCAGAGTGTATCTGGATCGCTGGAGCAAGGCACCGTTGCCGGAGCTGCGGGATTACCCGGCTATGATCCTGGTCAGCGGCAGCATCCTCTTAACGATTGTGGCCTGTCTCAGCTTTTTTTATACAAAGAACCATTCGTTCCCTATCTGGCAGATCGCCGTTTCTATCTTTGTCTGCGGCTGCCCGGCCAGCTTGATGTTGGCCGAAAGTCTGGCGTCCTTTGCCACGGTGGAGAAAGCGTCCGCGGCGAAAATCTTGTTGCGGGATGGGAGTATCTTAGGGGACGCGTATAAAACCACATTGGTAATTTTTGATAAAACAGGTACGCTGACAGTCGGTCAACCGGCCTTGACTGATATCCATGTGTTTAACAACGGATCGGAGTCCGGTTTACTGAGTTTAGCGGCGGCGATGCTGCAGGACAGTGATCTGCCGGAAGCAAAGGCGGTACGGGAGGCTGCCGAAGGCTGTCAGCTGCCGCATTGTACGGAACGGGTCTCTGCGCCGGAAGGCTGGCATATCGCTCGTTGTTTTAATGAAAATATCCGCCTAGGAACGTTGGATTTTATCCGCCGGTTTGCTTTGATCCCTGCGGAGACGGCGCCGTATGTGGAACGGCTTTCCGATGCCGGAAAGACGATCTGGTATCTGGCTGTAGGGCGGACCCTGTATGCGATCTTCGGCTTTTCCGATGAACTGCGGCAGGAAACGCAGGAAGCCATGCGTAAATTAAAAGAAATGAAAATTGAAACGGCCGTGATGACGGGAGATAATAAACGGGCCGGTTTGTATCTGGGCAAGCTGGCCGGCGCGGATCGGGTGGCCGCCGAGTTATTGCCTACGCATAAGGCCCAGCTGGTAGAAACGTTCCGTCAGGGCGGCCATAAGGTGGCAGTAGTAGGCGACGGTGATAACGATGCGCCGGCCATGGATCAGGCCAATATCGGCATTGCGGTGGGCAGCGGGACCAAAGCCGTTTGGAAAGCGGCGCAAGTTGTGTTGACGGATAATGACCTGCGTAACGTAGCGCAAGTTTTTCGGTTAAGCCGTGCCTGCAGGGAAACCGCTTCCCGTAATCTTAAAATCGCGATCGGCTGTAATTTGGTTTTGCTGCCGTTGGCTCTGGGCATTTCCGCCGTCGGGGGAGGCCCCTTGCTGGCAGACTGGATGCTGCTGGGCGTGACCGTCCTTTCTTTGTTGGGCTTGTCGATCAGCACCTGGCAACTGAAAAAGAGCAAGATATGATGCAAGTTCTTGCAGACGCTGTTTCCGGACAGCGTCTGTTTTTGCGTTAGTTGTTCTTTTTGGGAAACACATTTGTGATGATGGTATTCATGAAATTTTCTTCCCAGCGGAGATTGCGGCTGTAACGCCCTCTATTCATTTTTTCCGGCGTGGCTTGTCCGTTTTGCAGGAAAATAAACCCGTTTTGTGTTTGCGGCTGCCACAACAAGCCCCCGATAAAGCCGTAGGCTTCGCCAAAGTGCCCTACCAGATTAAAGTCAGGGCGATCGGGAGCACCTTTCGTAGAACCCTGCCCGCTGAAATACTGGAAGGGCAGGCCGTAGCTTTCGATAGCGTCTTCCTTAATCGTTCCGTTTGGCCGGGACGGATCATACGTCCAAATCGGCGTAGCCATTAATTTTACGGTTTCCGGCTGCAAAACCCGTGCGCCGTTGTAACGACCCTGATTCATCAGCATTTGCAGCATATGGCTTAATTCATCAGGCGAGATCCGCAAGCCACCCTGGGGTGAGAAAATACCGGCGTTAGTGCCCGGCCGGTAGCTGCGTCGTTCGGCACTGCCGGCAAAGGTAAAGGGGCGATCGTCGATCTGGGCATAATAGCGGTCGGCCTGACCGTTGCTTTTGCGATAAATCGTACCCATTTTTTGTAATTCGGTTTTGTCAAAGTCGTCCGGGTTAAAGCTGCCTTTTATATCTAAGGGCTGCAAAACATTCCGGTTCATGTAAGTGTCAAACCGTTGGCCGGTAATTTTTTCTACCATGGTTGCCAGGAGGATGAAATTCAGATTGGAATAACTGAAATATTTCCCCGGTGCTTCCGCTGCTTTGGCCCAGCAATTTGTGGTACTGAAAAATGACCTGGCGGAAGTACGGTAGGGGATATAGGCATACGGATAATCGCGGATGGAAGAGGTGTGAGACAGGAGCATGCGGGGTGTAATCGCTGTATCAGGGTGATGGGGATTGCGCAGCGTAAACCCTAAATAACGTCCGGCGTCAGCGTCCAGATCCAGCTTTTTTGCTTCAACCAGCTGCATGACGGCTGCAGCGGTGAATATTTTGGAGATGGAACCCACGCGGAAACGACTGTCAGAGGTGACCGGCAGATTCCAGTTGGGATTCCGGGGACTGAGAAAGCGATTCCCCATCATATTGCGATAGACTTCTTTTCCGTCTTTGAAAACGATCACCGCCAGTCCCGGGACTCTTTCCCCTGTTCCGCCTATCATGGAGGACAGTTCCGTATTGAGTTTGCGGGTCACGGCGGGAGAAAGGGACGATTTATAATTTTCCGCCTTATTTTGAATGCTGAAAGGGTGCCCAGGAACCGCAGCCGCAGACCGGGCGAGCGCTGCAAAACCGTTTGTAAGGAACAGGCAGCTGCTTAACAGCAGCACAGAGCTGACGGTGGTCAATGGCTTGACATATTTAACGAGAAAAGAACAACGCATAATAACTCCTTCTGAAAGAACACGACATAAGACGATGCTGCCTGATAGTACTGTCGTTATCTTGATTGTAACGCAAAAAGGCCGGGGACAAGTGAACTTTGTTTGAAAAAAGAGGAAGTCGTCCGTCCGGTCAAAAGAAAAGAATCTTTCTGTTAGATTGTTTACAAAATAAATTGATATTCCGGGGAACCTGGTAAAATTCAAAGGACAAAGCGGACTATCATTGACAGGGTGTTCTATTTATTCCTATAATCAATATATTACCTGTATTTACTATTGCGTAATTGTAATTCGGTATTGTAAGAAAACAGGATGGAAGGTGGCTTAGAACCTGATCCTGAAGGTGATAAGCAGTAAAAAAGTCTGTATTGAGAAAGTTTAAGGGGGGATATTATGGCCAAGATCAGACCATTTCGCGGCTTTAGGCCGGTTAGCAATTTGGCGTCAGAAATTGCTTCGCTTCCGTACGATGTGATGGATACGGAAGAAGCCAGAGCGGAGATAGAAACACATCCCGACAGTTTTTTGACAGTGACTAAGTCGGAAGCTGTTTTGCCGAAGGGAACGGAACCGTATGATCCGGAGGTATATGCCAGGGCAAGGGAAAATCTGGAACGCTATGCAAAAGAAGGGAAAATGAAGCAGGATCCGTCTCCTTGTTTCTATATTTATCGCCAAAGGAGGGAGCGCCATATTCAGATCGGCGTGGTAGCTACCGTGGCGGTGGAAGATTATCGGAAAGGCGTGGTAAAACGCCACGAATTGACCCGAACCGATAAGGAAGAAGATCGGGTGCGTCATATCCTGGGTACAAAAGCCCAGACGGGACCGGTTTTTCTGACCTATCATGGCCGCCCGGAAATTGATTCTTATATTCTGAAACTTATGTCTGAGCATACGCCTGCCTTTGATTTTATAGCGGATGACGGAGTGCGTAATACGTTGTATGTCATTGAAAATCCGTTGGAAGTACAGGAGTTGACTAAACTCTTTGCGCCGGTGGAACGGTTTTACATTGCCGATGGGCACCATCGCTGCGCCGGGGCGATGCGGGCCGCGGCAACGCTGGAAAAAGAGGGCGGGAAAAATGATCCCGAGGCAGAATATAAATATTTTCAGGCGGTAATTTTTCCTGACCATATGATGAATATTCTTGATTATAATCGAGTGGTCAAAGATTTAGCCGGTTATAGCACGGAAGAATTTTTGCAGGCGGTGGAAGAAAAGTTTACCGTAAAACCCGTGGAAAAAGCGTACCGGGCTCAAACGAGCCATTCCTTCGGCATGTATCTAAAAGGGCAGTGGTATGCCTTGACCGCCAGGGAAGGGACCTTTGCGGCGCAGGATGCGATTGCCTCCCTGGATGTTTCTATTTTGCAGGCTAACATTTTGACGCCGTTGCTTAAGATCGGCGATCCGAGAACCGACAAACGCATTGGCTTTGTTGGTGGCGTACGTGGTTTGTCAGAATTGGAAAAACGTGTCAATAACGGCAGCTATGCTGTGGCGTTTGCCATGTTCCCTACCCGGATGGAAGAGGTGATGGCTGCGGCAGATGCGGATCAGATCATGCCGCCTAAGTCCACCTGGTTTGAGCCGAAGCTCCGGGATGGGATCGTCGTTCACCTTTTGGAAGATTTATGAGGAAAGTAGTGCTGTTTGCCTGGTTGTCTGCCTGAATAAAATAAGAGGAAAATAAGAGAATTAAAACTGTTTCCTGCATATATATGCGGCAGGGGAGGGGAGTTCCTTAATGGAAGAACGGATCTTTAATTTTAATGCGGGGCCTGCAACGTTGCCTTTAGAGGTTTTGCAGGAAGTACAGGCCGAGTTATTAAATTTTAACCATACGGGTATGTCAATTTTAGAAATCAGTCACCGCAGTCCTGCGTTCGAGGCGGTGTTAGCCGAAACAAAGGCGGATATCCGAGAACTGTTGGCCTTGCCCGATGCATACGAGATATTTTTTATGGGGGGCGGCGGTACCCTTCAGTTTAGCTGTGTGCCGTATAATTTCCTGACGGCGGGTAAAGTGGCTGCTTATGCGGATACAGGCTCTTTTGCCGATAAAGCCTTTGAAGAAGCGGAAAAGGCAGGGCAGGCTGTAAAAGTGTTCAGCTCTAAGGAATCCCGCTATGATCGGGTGCCTCGCCCGGAAGAAATCCAATTGCCGGAAAACTGCGCTTATCTGCATATTACAGGCAATAATACCATAGAGGGAACGGAGTACTTTGCCTATCCGGAAACCGGCTCTGTGCCGCTTATCGCCGACATGTCTTCCGAGATCCTTTCCCGTCCTTTCCCGGTAGAAAAATTTTCGCTGATTTACGGCGGCGCTCAGAAGAATATCGGGCCGGCCGGTGTTGTGTTGGTCATTGCCCGCAGGGATTTTGTTGCCGGCAGAAGCAAAAAGCTGCCGGTGATGCTGAATTATGAAACCATCATGAAGAAAGATTCTATGTATAATACGCCGCCTGTCTTTGCTATTTATATCGTAGGAAAAGTGGCAAAATGGCTGAAAAAACAGGGCGGCTTAGCGGTCATGGAAAAAATCAACCGGGAGAAAGCGGCGTTGTTGTACGGAATGCTGGACGCTCACCCGGATTTTTATCGGGGGCGTGCGGACAAAGCCAGTCGTTCTATTATGAATGTAACTTTCAATCTGCCGATGGCGGAACTGGAAGCAAAGTTTGTGGCAGAGGGAAAAACACGGGGACTGGGCGGTCTGAAAGGACACCGCAGCGTCGGCGGCATCCGCGCTTCGATTTATAATGCCATGCCCCTGGAAGGCTGCGAGGCTTTAGCACAGTTTATGGAGCAGTTTTATCAGGCAAATCACACAGAAAAATAAAAAGGATGACAAGATCCAAGGGAAGGTGTGACTATCGTTGTTCAAACAACTGATATGTAAAACATTGCCTACGGCCATGTGTCACGGGAGCTGTCTGGCTTCATTGCCGGACGGCCGTTTGTTGTGCGTATGGTTCGGCGGAAGTAAGGAAGGCGCCGCTGATACGGAAATTTATTCGTCGCTCGGAACGCCGGTCTTCCGAAAACGGTCTCTCTCCCCGGAGGATGTGAAAAGTAAAGGGCTGTATGACGGAAAAGGGCAGATCGAGCTGGACGTGACCTGTCAGTGGTCTGAACCCGTATGTCTGACGCAGATGCCGGAAGCCTGCTGGAATCCGGTATTGTTGGTTTATCAGAATAAAGTCTGCCTGTTTTTTAAAACCGGCGATCGAATCGCGGACTGGCAGACTTTTGTCATGACCAGCCCGACAGATCCTGTGTACTGGAGCGTTCCCCGGGAACTGGTGCCGCAGGACAGGAACGGTGGACGCGGCCCGGTACGTACGAAGCCGATCATTCTTCCTTCCGGACGTATTTGCGCAGGCGGCAGCGTGGAGCGAGGCGACTGGCAAAGTTTTTGTGATTATAGTGACGATGGCGGCAATACCTGGCAGCGGACGGCGCTTCTGGGGCTGAACCTTTTGGCCGAAA
>OGUM01000820.1_pt1 | contig 25201 bp, 18 predicted proteins | sample 1553631 | NCBI WGS metagenome assembly OGUM01 (sample SAMEA2580228, study PRJEB22360) | human gut metagenome | biome: human gut; feature: human-associated habitat; material: faeces | place: Denmark | collected 2008/2010 | reverse complement strand
TCAGAAGTTCCAAAGCTCCCTTCATGGCGCGTCCTGCCATCAGCAGTTGGGGAACAAACGCTTTTCCATCTTGGAAGCGTTGTCCTACTTCCCCCATAGCTTTTATCATGTAATTATTGATAATTTCTTGGGGTTGTATGCCTTCGGCTATGGCCTTTTTGGTTACTTCTACAGCCGGTTCCAGCTTTCCGTCCACAATGGCGTTGAACAAAGGTTTTAGAGCTTCATCTTCGGCGGCTTCGGGACTTTTGATTATAATTGTTTCTTGTTTCGTTGCAGCGGCTTCCTCTTTCGAAAGGCTTTCTTTGGATGCGGCAGGTGATGAAGAGGAGTATTCTTCGACAATGCGCATGGCTTGTTCCACTTCTTGTTCATTATGAAAATCCATTTCCAGGTGCACACCATCCGCTCCAATGTTGTCCAATAAAGGTTTCAGCTCATCCAAAGTTACCCAACATGCCATGATACTCTTTCCACCGGCAAGGATTTTCTTGTAAAGGTCATACCATTTAGGTGATCCTCCTTGTGGCTCACCCACTCCCGGAGTCCATTGAATGGCGTCCAGCTCTTCAATTTCGAGAAGGGCAGGCAGATGATGCATGGCGCCCACACCGTCCAGATGATACAGGGTATAGTCTATCTTTTGGCATTGTTCGCGGATGAACGGTTGCACGAAGCGACGATAATCATCCTCACTGATCATGGTGGAGATATCGCTTTGAAGCTTGCTCATCTTTCCCGGTGCCCATGAAGAGAAATAGCAGAAGGCCATTTCATCCCCTTCACGGATGATATCGTAAAGTTCATCGAACACCTTGAAGTAGATGTCATTAATCTGTTGCATCTGCTGTTCCAGTACTTCGGGTTGCATTACAGTATCCAGCAACACTTTATCCGTACCTTTCAGTGCGGCCAACACATCCAGGCCTTCCATCAGATCGGGCATTCCTACGTAATAATGACCGTTTGCCTTCGCTTTGCATGCTTTCAGTAATTCCTTATGCAGAATCCAGTTAGGGTGCTCGGGATTGAAAACAATTTCATCGTTGAAATCCGGATCAGGATGAATCCAGATTGTATCTTCTCCTCCTTCGAATACGCCTCCTAAAATAGCTGCCAGTGAACCGGGGCCTAACTGGGTATTGGCAACCGGCAGGATATCTGCTTTCAGGCTGCTGTGCGCTACGTACCAATCCAGATATTCTGCACGCCATTGTGGGTCGAACCATTTTTGATTCAAATCTTTCGCCGGAGCCGGTGCTGGAATATCTGCGTGGGGCTTCACTCCCTTTTGGAAGTGTTCCCACATATTCAGTATGATTCCTTTATGATTCCACCAATCTATATATCGCTTTTTTGTTTCTTCTAAATTTGTTTTCCAAGTTTCCATGTTCGTTAGTCTTTAAATATTCCTTTAAAATGATTGTCAATGTGCAATTCAGCGCTCTTACTTAAATCCATCTCATCCGTACACTCCACCTCATCCGGGTAAACAGGAATAGTCGCTCCCTGACGTACATATACGGGCATTTCGTCCAAGGGGACATCCAGGTCTTTTAACCAACGTCCTCCTTCCAGCACTTCACCGGTGAAGAAATTCACCCATTGTCCTTCGGGCAGATAGACGTCACGGCGGTTTTCACTGTTCATGACCGGAGCTACCAGGAAGTCGTTACCGAAATAGTACTCATCGTCGATGTGCCAGCACAGCTTGTCTTCAGGGTGATGAAAAATCAGAGCTTGTAAGAGAGGTGCTCCGCTTGAGATAGCTTTCCGGCTTTGTGCTATAATATAAGGTATAAGTGTATAGCGTAATTTCCACCATTTTTTTATTATCGGAGCAATAGCCGGATAATGCCACGGCTCACGTTTGTTTGTTCCGTGATAGCGGATGTGTGAGGAGAATACGCCGAATTGTGTCCAGCGCATGTATACATCATCGGCTACTACAGAGTTCATGAAGTTAGGTAATGTATGGAATCCCGGAACATCATGGCTCCAGAATGCAAATCCGGAGAGTCCGAAATGTAAGCCACCTTTCAGTGAGCCTGCCATCCCATCCCATGAACTGCATGAGTCACCTCCCCAATGCAGCGGATAGCGCTGGCATCCTGCCCATGCCGAGCGTGCCCATACAATGCCGTCACCGGTAACGTCTTTTGTGATTTCATAAGCGGCTTTCTGATAAAGCAATGCATACAGGTTGTTCAGCAATTCGGGTTTCATGCCTTTATAGAGGGCATCCATGTGGATGTTTTCTCCAAAATCGGTTTTGATACAGGTCACGCCCATATCCAGCAGATTCTTCAGCAGTCCTTTATACCATTCGGTTGCTTTGGGATAAGTGAAGTCAATGGTTCCGGCATAGTCCAAAGCGGAGAAATTGGAACCTTCCGAATCTTGTTTCTTTGTTAGCGGAGCTATATAATCGTTTTTGCGTGCTTCGTCTATCTGTTCGGCGTTTTCGGCCACGTAGGGGAGTTGCCATAAGGATACGCGGTATCCTTTTTTCTTCAGGCCTTGGATGAACCCTTTGGGATCGGGAAAGCGCTCTTCGTTGAATTTCCATTCGCACAGCCAGTCGGTCTTGAACCAGCCGGTGTCCAGATGGATTACATCGCAGGGGTAATGCTCGGCACGCATCCGGTCGCATATCTCATTTACTTCATCAGCACTGAAATAAGTCATGCGGCTCATCCAGATGCCGAAGCTCCAGAGGGGAGGCATAGAAGGATATCCGGTCAGATCCCGGTAGCCCCGGAGGATTTCTTCCATAGTATTACCTGCTATGATGAAGACGTCCAGCATGGCCTGGTCGCTTAGGAACTGTACCGAGCGGGTGGATTGCCCGGCCAGTGACAGTTTGCTGTGGGCACAGGTGTGATAGAATGTTCCATACATCCGGCTGGAGAGGTAGAAAGGGATATTTTTATAGGTGCGGCGGTTGTTCACGCCTTGGCCATCCTGGTTCTTTAAGAAGAAAGTTTGTCCGCTTAAGTCCATTTTGGCAAAGCGTTCCCCTGTTCCGGCAAAACATTCATCAGGTTTTGATTCAAAGGAAAGGGTGGCACGTTCTTTCACTCCGTTTCGTTTGCAGAAGGCCAGTGGTAGCGCATCGTAACGGGGAGGGGAGAAGTGGTCGTAGGCAGCCAGGCGGATTTCACGTTTGCCGTCAGGGTAAAGGCGAAGATCCAATGTTTCTTGAGGATCGGGCAGGAGTTCGCTCCAACGGTCTAATACCGGAGGCTTTATATTGATAAGTGCCCGTTGTATTCCGTCTTGGGTGGAGATAATCCATTCACCTTCTACTTGTGTTACTTGCAAAGGAAGTTTCTTTACCCGGTCACTGAATTGGAGCATTTCCGACTGATCCGTCATGCTTTCTTCACCGAATCCGATAAAGAGCCGGGTGATGCCTGAGGTATATTGACGGATGACCAGCGTATATTCTTCACGGGGGAATGCAGTATCGGGTGCCATATCGTTAGAGAGCACTTGCTTTTGAAAAGGGACGTTTATACAGATATCCCCGTCTTTTTCATAGACAGAGGTGGGCTTGTATGCTTTCCATAATGATTCGTCTCTTGACAGATCGGGATCAAAGTCCAGAAAATCGAATAAGTGGTAATTGGTTGGTTTCATTCTCTTTTTGTTATTTTGTTTTTATAATGATTTTCGGTTGTTTTCCTTTGCTGTAGGGGAGGACTCAATGTGCCCATCCGGTGGCATAAGGGGGATTCAAGGCGACCCTGCCTGCCTTTTGTTTTATACTTTCATCTACTTGCGGACCATTCTTCTTCCACACATTATGAGGTCCCGGACGGTTGGAGTCGAAACGTTCGGACGGACACCAGTTGTTTTCTACGGTATAGCCATCCGTCGCTTCATCAAAGTAGATGTAAAACGCACGGTCGTTGGTAGCGTAGGGCGCGTCAATTAAATGTTCAATCCGGTTATTGCGCATTACGGAGCTGGGTTGGTTGGAGAGGGTATAAAGTCCTCCTGCATCATACAGCCTCCGGGCAAAGTGGTGGACGTAATTGGCTTCAATCCGATTGCCCCTCATTCCGCTTTCCAGCAGGGTCCATCCCCAGCCCACACAGATACCTGAATAATTGACGTGGCAGACTTCATTATGTATGATATGGATATTCTTTACATATCCGGCTCCGATGCCTACACCTCCCCAATCTTCATTGGTCACTTCCTCAATCAGGTTGTTCCGTATGGTGATTCCCGTACATAATTCCTGTTCATGAAAAGGTGTATAAGGCACATGGGTTTCAAATCCTTCATCGGGAAAGGTGCCCACCAGTAAGGCTGTTCCACCAATATCGGTGAAATGGCAATTCTCGACAATGGAAGCCGATACGGCGCGTTCATAATCTACTCCCGTAGCTGCCAAGTGCTGAAATGTGCAATGGTTGAAATTGATGTTATTACCGCATTTTATCTGTATTGCAGCTTTGGGTCTGCCTATCCATGCCTGGTTTTCCAGTTCCGCTTTTTCAGGCAGCCCCGGTATGGGTAGTTTGTAAGCATCCAGCAGATGGAAACCTCCTTGCAATGTAACGTGTCCTTGATAAGAGGGGCGCATCCATGAAGTATGTTCGAAAGATATATTTTGAAAATGTATATTTCTTACCGGACGTTCCAAAGTGCCGTTTACCGTTAGCAAGGTTTCTAAAGCCGGGATAATGACTTGCGCCTTCGTCATGTCTTCGTGAGGACGCGGGTAATAATAGATGCGTCCGGAAGGATAATCCTGATACCATTCTCCGGGCTGGTCCAATAACTCCAAAGCGTTGACCAGACAAAAGGAGGAGTTTCCTTTTTCTCCGTCAATGACAGGTTGAGGCCAGGGATGGGCAAACTCCAACCGGCTTTCGGGATCATGAAAACGGACGATTGTATTTGCCCCTTCAGTAATCATTTCCTTCACTCTCAGTATGGCGATGGCCCAACGTTGGTGAACGATCATCTCTACTTGTGAAGCGGTATTTAACCCTGCTGTTTGTGGAGTGGGAATGGTGATCGTCTCTTCCTCAGGGTTAAAATCAATCATGCGTTCCATTACTCCGTCGGGAAACTGTGCGGCCCGCTGTGCTTTTGTTCCGTTGACCCACATTTGCCGGGTTTCCAATATCCTGTTTCCCATACGGGGCGCTTCCGCTACCCATATTTTATTTCTAAGTGTTTTTGGTATTCTGGTATCTTCGCATCCTTGTTCCCAACCTGTCACAGGAACTCCGCCACTTAAGACTACACGGGCATTGGGAACAGCGGTGATACGGGTGGGAGAGTCTGTTGTCCCGCTATCTTCGGGGCGGATGAACAGGCTTTTATATTGTGGGTATATTCCTTCCTCCAATAGGATATTTATGCCTCCGGTTGTTTCGGGTGATTGCAATCTTCTCCATTCGCGCGCTTGCTTGATGGCTTGTTCCAGAGTCTGGAGGGGAGATTGGCGTGTACCGGCAGCTTTGTCGTTACCGTAAGGAGAAACATAAATATCTCCTGCGGTTAAATAAAAGGTATAACTGACAAATGCGATAAAGCAGATTATTTTTGTTTTCATGGGTTCTCCGGATTTAAAGGTCTTTTTAAGCAGACGGAAGGAATCTGTTTTTGTACCCATTGGATAATTTGCTAATGTGTCAATTTGCTGCATTCTACTCTACGTGGTAATGGGCATATTAGCAAATTGATGCATTGACATATTGATTGAAGTATAATAAAAAAACAGGCCATACCTTAATGAAAAGGTACAGCCTGCGTCATTTAATAAAAAAGATTTATTTTTTATGAGTTCATGCTCATCAGGAATTCTTCGTTGTCTTTGGTATTTTCCAAACGGCTTTTTACAAAATCCATTGCTTCGATAGGATTCATATCTGCCAGATATTTGCGGAGAATCCACATACGGTCCAAAGTAGTCTTGTCGAGCAGCAAGTCGTCGCGGCGGGTGCTTGATGCCACGATGTTTACTGCCGGGAAGATACGTTTGTTGCTCAAGTTGCGGTCCAGCTGGAGTTCCATATTACCTGTACCCTTGAATTCTTCGAAGATTACTTCATCCATCTTGGAACCGGTGTCAATCAGTGCGGTTGCGATAATGGTCAGCGAGCCACCGTTTTCAATGTTACGGGCAGCACCGAAGAAACGTTTGGGCTTATGCAGGGCATTTGCATCCACACCACCGGATAATACCTTGCCGGAAGCAGGAGAAACCGTATTGTATGCACGTGCCAGTCGGGTGATAGAGTCGAGGAAGATTACCACATCGTGACCGCATTCTACCATGCGTTTTGCTTTTTCCAGTACGATACCTGCAATCTTTACGTGACGTTCTGCCGGTTCGTCAAATGTAGAAGCGATCACTTCGGCATTTACGCTGCGCGCCATATCTGTCACTTCTTCGGGACGTTCGTCAATAAGCAGCATGATCATGTACGTTTCCGGATGGTTGGCTGCGATTGCGTTAGCGATGTCTTTCATCAGGATCGTCTTACCGGTTTTGGGCTGCGCCACAATCAAAGCACGCTGTCCTTTACCGATAGGTGAGAACATATCTACCACACGGGCTGAAAGGTTATCACTATATCCCCCTTTGCAAAGTTTGAACTTTTCATCGGGGAACAGCGGGGTCAGGTGATCAAACGGAACGCGGTCACGTACCAATCCGGGATCCAGACCGTTTATCTTTTCCACCTTTACCAACGGGAAATATTTTTCTCCTTCTTTCGGCGGACGGATAGAGCCTTCCACTACATCACCGGTCTTCAAACCGAACAGTTTTATTTGCGATTGTGAAACGTAAATATCATCGGGTGAGGAAAGATAGTTGTAATCGGATGAACGGAGGAAACCGTATCCGTCGGGCATGATTTCCAATACCCCGGTACCGGTCAGGATACCTTCAAATTCGTAAGGCTTTTCCACCTGTTTGCGTTCCGGTTGTTGAGGAATGCTGGCAGACGCTTCTCCCTCAGCCGTCGTATTGTTATTATTGTTTGCCTGACGAGGATTGTTGTAATTGTTGTTGCGCGGATTGTTATACTTCTGATTTTGATCGCGCTGCTGGCGTGGTTGGAATTTGGGGGCAGGTGTCTGTACCGGAGCCGGTGTTTCTACTTTGGTAGCCTCAAATTTGCCGAACAACTCAGTAGGAAGTTCTATTTTTTCTGAAGGAAGATCCTCGATGGGAATAAAATCATCGGTTTCACTGCCGAATTCCAGTTCGGGAAGAATCACTTCTTTTTCTTCGGGAATAGCCGGTGTTTCTTCTTTTTTTGCTTTTTTGGGTGTCGGTTTCGCCGGTGCTTCAGCTTTCACTTCCTCTTTTGCGGTTTCTTTCGTTTCCGTTGCAGGTTGTTCTTCTGTCTTGGCTGTTACTTTCTTACTACCCGGTTTGCGTCCTCTTTTTTTAGGTGTTTTTTCTTCCGCGCTTGTTTCGGCCACGGCTTCTGTTTGTGGTGTTACCGCTACAGGAGCAGTCTCTTTTACTGTTTCGGCAGCTGCGGCGGCAGGCTGCGGGGTATTGGCTTCCAGTTTCTGTGCCTTGTCCTTGGTTGCAGTATAGACCTTGTCACCGTCTTTTTTAACGTTGATACGTGATCTTTTACGGGGTTGACTTTCATTGGCTTTTTCTGCCGCTACTTTTTTGGTTGCTCCGACTATGGCTTGCTCGTCCAGAATTTTATAAACCAGATCCTCTTTTTTTAGAGAGTCTGTTTTCTTGATACCCAACTCTTTGGCAATCGATTGTAATTCCGACAAGTCTTTGTCGTTTAATTGAATAATGTTATACATAGAGTATAGTTATTAGTAATATATTTCTTTATAATCTTTTAATGGTATAATTAAGGAGCGCAATCTACACAAAAATGTGTTAGAAGGGGGAAATGCACTCATAATTACGATTATGGGATTGATGTTGTTTTGATTGTTATCAGGAAGTAAACAGACTTTCCCGGATAGGGAACTGACGTATTTACCGAGGACAAAAGTAGATATTTTTTTTTAATCTCATGCATATTACAGAAGATTTTTTGCCGAATTTAATGAAATTAATAAAAAAAACGACGTTTGGAAACATCCTTTCTGTCTGTGAAAACCCTGATGTTAAATGAACGTAAAAATAGATCAGATTGTTCAGCAGAGTCTGCATGAAATAGCGAAAAAAATACTAATTTAGCCCGTCAAATTTGATTTTTACTTAATTATAAATAGAAAAAAGATGAAAAAAGTGATTTTTACGGAAAAGGCTCCTGCTGCTATAGGTCCTTACAGTCAAGCTGTTGAAGTGAATGGTATGGTATTCTTGTCAGGTCAGATTCCTGTTGATCCTGCTACCGGTGAATTTGTTCCGGGAGGAGTGACTGAACAGACTATTCAGGTTTTTGAGAATATCAAGAATGTATTGGCAGAAGCCGGTCTGACTACCGCTAATATCGTAAAAACAACCGTATTTTTGGCAGATATGTCTTTGTTTGCTGAAATGAACGCTGTTTATGCCAAGTATTTCGAAGGAGATTTCCCTGCCCGTTCTGCTGTAGCTGTTAAGGCTTTGCCGAAAGGAGCGCTTGTGGAGATAGAGAGCATCGCAGTGAGATAATGAGCTTTTCGTCACCGATTGCACGGATTGATGCAGATTATTTCTATTGAAAAGCAATTGCTTGATATGGAACCTGTGTCAATCAGTGTAGTCTGTAGTGAATGATGGTGGATGGGGAATCATAAAAACAACTGATTAACAGATAGCGTAGAAAAGTGGAATATGAAACAACTGGACAAGTGGCAATGGTCCACATTAATATTATCTGCTATACTGGTAATGGCATTTTCAGTTTTTATTTATCGGTATGAACCTTTTAAATCCGGGTTCGAGATTACCGACCAGCTGGGTGGTAATATTTTCCCTGCAACCATTCTTTCTACCGCAACCACAGATGCCAGTTTAATCGTACCTGCCGATTCCGATTATATCGGAAATCCCAAGTCGTGTATCGCCATCCGGCTGAAGAACAGTTATGCCAATAGCAAATTGCGTATAGAAGTGGCCGAGACTCCTTTTTTCTCTCAGTCTGTATCTGAGTTTATTTTACCCAAGGCGGGGAAAGAATATCTGGTTTTCCCGGATATTATATGGAACTATCAGGCTTTGCGTGATAATAATCAGGCAGTGCCCGTTAGCATCTCCGTCAAGGCGGAATTGAATAAGAAAGAACTTCCACAGCGTTTGAAAACCATCTCGATGCGCAGTATCAATGAGTGCCCTTTAGGATATGTGGACGATAAAATGAAGTTTCACGATACGGGAGAGTTTTTTGCGGCCTACGTCAACGAGGAGCATCCTCAGATTGACAAATTATTGCGTGAAGCCTTGGATACACGTATCGTCAATCGTTTTCTTGGGTATCAAGGTAATGCACACCAGTCGGAGAATGTGGACAAACAGGTCTATGCATTGTGGAATGTGTTGCAAAAGCGGAACTTTAAGTATAGCTCCACCACCAATACCAGTCTTTCGTCCAATGTGGTTTATACACAGCGCGTCCGTACCTTGGACGATGCGCTGGAATCCTCGCAGATAAACTGTGTGGATGGCAGCGTGTTGCTGGCCTCACTGATGAAAGCCATCAATATCAATCCTATTCTGGTGCGTATTCCGGGACATATGTTTGTGGGTTATTACACAGACAAATCACACAAGAATATGAATTTTCTGGAAACCACGATGATAGGAGATGTGAATCTGGATGATTTCTTTCCGGATGAGAAGCTGGATTCTACCATGGTGGGCAAATCCCAGAACCAGATGTCGAAACTGACCTACGAGAAATCAAAGGAATACGCTACGAGGAAATACTGGGAGAATGACTCCCTGATACATTCGGGTAAAGTGAATTATATGTTTCTGGAAATTGATAAAAAGACCCGTGCGCAGGTACAACCTATCGGTAAATAAATTTGTTGTATGGATATGGAACTTACTTATATATATCATAGCGGATTCGCCTTGTCAGGCGATGGCTTTACTGTAATCATGGATTATTACCGTGATTCGGAGGATGGACAGGCGCAGGCGGATTTGAACCGGTTGATGGATGGGACTTTCAGCAATCAAGAGGCCGGAATGCCGGAAGGAATCGTACACAGCGAATTATTGCGGAGACCCGGAAAACTGTATGTGCTGGCCAGTCATTTTCATCCGGATCATTTTAATAAAGAGGTATTGCAATGGCGTGAACAGCGGCCGGATATCATCTATATTTTCTCGAAAGACATTTTGCGTCATCGCAGGGCGCAGAAAGAAGATGCCGTCTGGCTGAAAAAAGGAGAGGAATATAAGGATGAAACATTGAGCGTGCGTGCTTTCGGTTCCACGGATGTAGGAGTATCGTTTTTGCTTCAGGCAGGTGGAAAAAAGATTTTTCATGCCGGTGATTTGAATAACTGGCATTGGATGGATGAGAGTACCGAGGCGGAGTGGAAGGGGGCCGAGAAGAATTTCCTGCATGAGCTGGATGATCTTTACGCCTATACGCCCGAAGTGGATGTGGCGATGTTTCCCGTTGACCCCCGTTTGGGAAAAGAATACATGCGGGGTGCCGGACAGTTTGTAACAAAGATAAAAACTCATATCTTTGTACCCATGCATTTCACACCGGAGTATGCCAAGGCAAATGCTTTCTGCGACTTTGCCGAAGCGCATGGAGTGCGTTTTGTGTCATTGACGCATCGCGGACAAAAAATAGAGATTGAATAACAAAAGAATAACACAATATGAAAGTAAAAGGAAGATTTGATCATTTCAATATCAATGTAACTGATCTGGACAAGAGTATCAAGTTTTATGAAACAGCATTAGGTTTGCATGAGTCTCATCGTAAGGAAGCTTCGGACGGTTCCTTTGTGCTGGTGTATATGGCCGATGACCACAGCAATTTCTTGTTGGAACTGACTTGGTTGCGTGATCATACCCAGCCATACGAGTTGGGTGAGAATGAAAGCCATCTGTGTCTGCGTGTGGAAGGTGATTATGACGAAGTTCGTAAATTCCATAAGGAAATGGGATGTGTTTGCTTCGAGAACACCGCTATGGGCTTGTATTTCATCAATGATCCTGATGATTACTGGATTGAGATATTGCCGGTGAAGTAAAACAATCGTTTCCGTTAGTAATGAATTAAAAAGATAGAGACTATGAAATACATTTCTCCCGGTGGCTGGTTCTCATTGGAATACCCGATGGGCTGGCACGAGTTTGAAGATACAGAAGAGAGTTTTTTATTCTATAACCCTGACCGGTGGACAGGTAATTTCCGCATATCGGCTTATAAGGATGAAGCAGTTGACTATGGTCCGCAGTGCATCGCATACGAATTGAAAGAAAATACCTCTTCCGCCCTGGTGAAAGTGGGCAAGTGGGATTGTGCTTACAGCGCGGAAACTTTTCAGGAAGAAGGCGCCTGGTACACCACTCATATCTGGATGACAGGAGAGGAGAATCTCTCTTTCGAATGTTCTTTTACCGTGTCCAAAGGAGGAGACAAGCATCCGGCAGAAGAAATCATCCGGTCTTTACAGATCCGCAAAGAAGGTGTAAGTCACCCGCGTGAGATCATTCCGATCCGTGTTTTGGAAATCGGGGAGGTGAACACCGCCTTTGAGTGGGCTTCTACCGCGATTAAAAAGCAACTCACCAAGGATTTTACTGCGTCGGAGAGCGATATTGACAGTATACAGCAAGTAATGGACAGCGGACGTTTCCAGACCCAGCAGCGTATGGCGTGGGAGAATTTCGGTATTGCCTTCGGAGCCATTCTGGTGAATGAGATGGAAGGTATGGAATGGGTGACTGTCATTGAGGGACAGAAAGAATATCCCGCCTTGCAGTTTATGTGTTCGGATATGGTGCTGGACCCTGCCGCACTGGTGTGGGGAAAAGCTAAAAAGGGACTCCCCTGCGACTTGAAATCCGAATTCAGGAAAATTAAGCGAGAGGCGGAGGCAGTGTTGGATGATTTAAATAAATAGACAAATAATGACCCCATATATGCAAGTAGACGGGCTTACCAAATCATTCGGTGACTTGGTATTGTTCCGGAAGATTTCATTTGGAGTGGCCGAAGGACAACGCATCGGTCTGATAGCAAAGAACGGTACAGGCAAGACTACCTTACTTAATATAATAGCCGGTAAGGAGGGATATGATGAAGGAAGCATCGTCTTTCGTCGTGATCTGCGGGTGGGCTATTTGGAGCAAGACCCACATTATCCCGAAGACCTGACCGTGCTCGAAGCCTGTTTCTATCACGGAAACAGCACGGTGGAACTCATCAAAGAATATGAAAGCTGCATGGAAACCGAAGGCAATCCGGGACTGGAAGAGCTGTTGGCACGGATGGAGCACGAAAAGGCATGGGATTATGAACGGAAGGCGAAACAAATCCTTTCTCAATTAAAAATCCGGGACTTCAGCCAGCAGATCAAACATCTTTCCGGAGGTCAGTTGAAACGGGTGGCTTTGGCGAATGTGCTGATAACCGAGCCCGATTTCCTGATTTTGGACGAGCCTACCAACCATCTTGATCTGGATATGACGGAGTGGCTGGAGGGGTATCTCGGCCGGGGAAACATCAGTCTGCTCATGGTGACGCACGACCGTTATTTCCTGGACCGCGTCTGCTCTGAAATTATCGAGATAGACAATCAGCAGGTCTATTCATATAAAGGGAACTACAGCTATTACTTGGAAAAGAGGCAGGAGCGTATCGAGGCGACCAATGCCGAAATAGCCCGTGCCAATAACTTGTACCGCACAGAGCTGGAGTGGATGCGCCGTATGCCCCAGGCACGCGGACATAAAGCGCGTTATCGGGAAGAAGCTTTCTACGAACTGGAGAAAGTGGCGAAGCAGCGTTTCAACGACGGCAATGTGAAACTGGATATGAAAGCCTCTTACATCGGCTCCAAGATTTTTGAGGCAGATCATCTGTACAAGCGTTTCGGTGATTTGAAGATTCTGGAAGATTTCTCGTATATCTTTGCCCGTTATGAGAAGATGGGCATCGTGGGAAACAATGGTACGGGAAAGTCCACGTTCATTAAAATACTGATGGGCGAACAGAAGCCGGACAGTGGAACACTGGATATCGGTGAGACAGTCCGTTTCGGATACTATTCTCAGGACGGCCTGAAGTTTGACGAGCAAATGAAGGTCATCGACGTGGTGCAGGATATTGCCGAAGTCATCGAATTGGGAAATGGCAAGAAACTGACCGCATCCCAGTTCCTGCAACATTTTCTGTTTACTCCCGAAACACAGCATAGTTATGTATATAAACTGAGTGGGGGAGAACGCCGCCGCCTGTACCTGTGTACGGTATTGATGCGTAATCCCAACTTCCTGGTGCTGGATGAGCCTACCAACGATCTCGATATCATCACCCTTCAGGTATTGGAAGAATATTTGCAGAACTTCAAGGGCTGTGTAATCGTAGTAAGCCACGACCGCTATTTCATGGACAAGGTGGTAGACCACTTGCTGGTATTCAAGGGACAGGGAGACATTCGTGATTTTCCGGGCAACTACTCCGATTATCGTGACTGGCGCGAGGCGAAAGAGCAGCGCGACAAAGAGGCGGAAAAGCCAAAAGAGGAAAAGACCGCCCGCGTGCGCCTGAATGACAAGCGGAAAATGTCTTTCAAGGAAAAGAAAGAGTTCGAGCAGCTGGAACAAGAAATAGCCGGGCTGGAGCAGGAGAAGGCCGATATAGAAGCCGCCCTTTGCAGCGGTACGCTGGGAGTGGAGGAACTGACGGAGAAATCCAAACGATTGCCGGAACTGAATGATTTGATTGATGAAAAGACCATGCGCTGGTTGGAACTGAGCGAGATAGAAGGATAGAATAACCGGAGGTGCAACAGTGTACCTGATGCCATATTGCTATATTCGTTTTGAATAACAAAACCATAATATAGAAAAGAAATATGGCATCCATTAAATTGAAATTCCGCCCATCGAGCGTAAAAGGAAAAAAGGGCGTATTAAGTTATCAAATTATTCATTACAGACTGACACGGCTCATCAAGACTTCTTATCGGATCATGCCTTCCGAGTGGGACGACTCCACCGGCAGTCTGCTTATTTCAACACAGTCTGAATGTAAAGCGCGTCTTCTGCTGATACGTGACCAGACGAATTGGGAGATGACGCGGTTACAAGGTATTATCAATGATCTGGAGCGGACCGGTGTGGAATACACCATTGATGATATCGTGGCTTCTTTCCGGAAAATCCCTTCTGTAGAGAGTGTGTTCAACTTCATGCAACGATGTATCAATAAACTGGAGCGGCAGAAAAGGGGACGGACGGCAGAAGGCTATACCTCGACAATGAACAGCTTTATCCAATTCAGAAAGAATGAAGATCTGAGTTTTGAAGCCTTTGATTCGGAGCTGATGGAGATGTATGAAGCCTATCTGAAAGAGAAGGGCTTGGTAAAGAACAGTACTTCCTATTATATGAGAATCTGGCGGAGTGTGTATAACCTGGCTGTAGAGCAAGGCTATACCACCGACAAGAAACCTTTCAAACATGTCTATACCGGCATAGACAAGACCGTAAAACGGGCCGTTCCCTTTAAAATCATCAAAATGATCAAGGAACTTGATTTGTCATTCGAACCCCAGTTGGAGCTGGCAAGGGATATTTTCCTTTTCAGTTTCTATACCCGGGGCATGTCGTTTATTGATATGGCACACTTGAAGAAGAGCAACCTCCAGAATGGAATTCTGACATACAGCCGGAAAAAGACCGGGCAGCGGCTGACTATTCTGTGGGAGGAGCTGATGCAGGAGATTGTGGATAAATACAAGGATGACACTTCCGAGTACCTGCTGCCTATTTTGCGGTATTGTGACATAAATGACCGCAAGCAATATAAACTGAGGGCCAAGCAAATAGGACGGGGTTTGAATAAAATAGGCTTGCGGCTGGAATTAAAGGCGCCGTTGACTTTCTATGTGGCGCGCCATAGCTGGGCCAGCATAGCGCAGGACAGGAAGGTGTCTACAGACATCATCCGCGAAGGGTTGGGGCACGATAATGAAAAGACCACTCATATTTATCTGGCATCCATCTCCACTTCACAGATAGACAGAGCCAATCAGATTATTTTAAGGGGGCTGTAGGGGAAGTATTCATTCAGGCTGTAGGATGACAGCCTGAATGTTCTATTGGCTTGGATAAAATCAGATCATTTTCGGAGAAATATTTCTAAAATCCTAACATAAGAGCTGGGGGAATATTCAATATTCGGCAAAGTAATCAAAATATGCCTTGTTGGTGATAGATACAAAATATTGAATGACTTTAGTATGGGGAGATATAGAAATATGCAGAATGCTGATCTAAAGGATTGTGCCATTAGGAAATGCTGTGTGACTTCGTGTGATATCTAATTTAGGATAATTTATTTTTTATCATAAACAAGTGTGATAAATCTGAAAATCAGCTGTTTGATAGCATGATTCGTTTTATAAAAAATGGGGTTCTCTTAGTAAGAGATCCCCATTTGGTTGCAAAAGTAGCTATAATTCCCAAGAAATGGAAATCTTTTGTTGTTTTAAAATGCTTTTAACAAGAAATGTATGAGAATTGTTCGTAAAAGGTTATGAATTACGATATGTATGTTTCACATTATCAATAAATTAAATAGAAATGGGGATCTCTTACTAAGAGAACCCCAAAAATGAAGCTTCAACAAGTCTTCATTTTAGAAGTACAAATGATAAATAATTTATGTTTTGATGCAAATCTGTAATGATGCGGATTTGGGTACTGAATACTCCTTTCCGCAGAATCAAAACATAACGGGTAAAGCGCCTAGGTTACTGCCATGCAGTTCAATCGCTTCCTGCCCAGACCAGGGGTCAGATCTGATAACCACGTCACAGACGGGGGAAGAGAAAGAATATCCTGATCACAAGTGGTATTATATGTTCCTGCGCAACAGAGAGTTGAAACGCTATATCGAAATCTTTACCGGCAGGAGGGCTGTGATGATTAATACCCGGTCTGGCATAAAGGAAGAAAGATATTTCTGCTTCAAAGTGTTTTCATATACCTCTGCTGACCATAAAAGACGTTTTGAACGGTGTCCTTATAGCAAGGAAGAATATGCGGCCCGTCGGGAGTCCGCCTTTGCCGTAAAGGAGGCGTTCGCGACAGGCTCTGTACAGAAGTTGAACGCTTTGACGGATGAAAAGGAAATCACGGGTGATGGTTATCTGTTTGTATGTGCCCCGTTGGATGAGTTGAATCTCATCCTTGCCCATCTGTTCCCCCGGCAGTATCTTGCAAAAGACCGCAATTCCTATAGCGTGGCTGTTATTCCCCATAGACAGATGGAAGAATTTATTTATCTGTATGAATCCATGCCTTATAACATTGAACTGATGGATAAGCCTCTTGAGGAGTATATTCAGAAAAAGCAGAAGATACGTATTACGGGTGGTGTTTTTCAAGGGAAGGAGGGGTGTATCATGCGTCTGCATCGGAATACCAAGCTGGTGTTTGCTTTTGGTAATATGACGGTGGCTATTAGTTATCTTCAGGCTTTTCCGTTTGAGAAGGTGGAGTAGTGGTCTATCGGTAGCCAAGCTTTCTTTCAAACAATTGGGATTAAGGAAATTAATTTATTCCTTTGTGACCGGAGTTAAAAATAGAAACAGAAAATCATGACTTCTTTGCCACATGGAGGTATTGGACAGATGCCCTGCCAAACTTCAGAGCAGGATATTCGATAAAGCGTTTTCCACGGCTGAGATAGCCCATTACAATCCTGTGGAACAGCGTAGTTATGAGGAGAGTCTGAACCGGTTCTTATCAATGTGGTAAGAACCACTGAACGTAAAGGTATGGCGAAAGACATGGCCGAAGGAAGGTATAGAGAAAGGTAAATTGGAGGATGCTGAGAATTATCTTCGTTTTTTGGGGGCCGAAGTGATATCACAAGCTAGCGAATTGCCTTTAGAGATAATAAATAATATCAAAATCTAAGTGAGCAGTCATTTCAAAAATAATGTATTTGCTTATTTGAATGATAGTTCTTATTCAATCAATAATTCCATTGCCGAACGTTTTATCTGCCTATTGGCTGGTGAGTGGCAGAACTCGTTGTTCTTCGGAAGTGACAGGATAGTCCGTGTCTCAGCGGTATATCATACCATCATCTCCACATGTAAGATACAGGGTGTGTCTGTGCTGGATTATTTCAAGCGATTTTTCAGCTAATTTGTTAAAGGAAGTAGGGATTATGAACATTTGTTACCCTTGACAATCGGGCTGAACTAACAACAAAACTTAAAAATCAGTATCCTTTTTGACGTTATTTATTAGGAAACCGCCTTATAGCGGCTTTCTTTGGGGTAACGTCAATATTGGACGCTAACTGCTTACAAAAGGATTTGATATTTCTTTTTATGACAGATATTTCAGCAAATAATACTCGAATAGCAAAAAATACATTGTTGCTTTATTTTCGAATGTTGTTTATGATGATTGTGAGTTTATATACTTCACGGGTCGTATTGAACGCATTAGGAGTGGAAGATTTCGGTATATATAATATAGCGGGAGGAATTATTACTATGTTTTCTTTTCTTAATAGTGCGATGTCTTCTTCTACACAACGTTATATTACATTTGAGTTAGGTAAAGAGGATCATCGACAGTTACATAAAGTTTTTCGAACTAGTGTGAATATTCATTTGCTGATAGCACTGTTTATCTTGATTTTAGGAGAAACAGTAGGTCTTTGGTTTCTTTATGAGAAAATGATAATTCCTCCTGCTAGAATGTATGCTGCCTTTTGGGTCTATCAGTTTTCTGTTATTAATATGATGGTTATGATTATAAGTGTTCCATATAATGCTACTATTATTGCACATGAAAAGATGTCGGCTTTTGCTTATATATCATTGGCAGAAGTTTTATTGAAGTTAGGCATTGTTTATTTATTATATCTAACACAATATGATAAACTTATATTTTACACAGCTCTTCTTTGTGGTATGCAGCTTCTAATTTGCATAATTTATAATTGTTATTGTAGGCATCATTTTGAGGAAATATGTTATGATTGGATATGGGATTCTAAGTTGTTTAAAGAGATGATAGGTTTTGCAGGCTGGAATCTATGGGGAGGGTGTGCTTTTATTTTTTTTACTCAAGGTTTGAATATCCTATTGAATATGTTTTTTGGACCCGTTGTTAATGCTGCTCGTGGAGTAGCAGTACAAGTACAGGGAGCAGTTGTTCAATTTTCTACTAATTTTCAAACAGCTTTAAATCCTCAAATAACAAAATCTTATGCAATAGGGGATTTTATATATATGCATAACCTTATTTTTCGCAGTTCTAAATTTACGTTTTTATTACTAGCTACTATATCTTTCCCTCTTATACTTGAAACGGATATGATATTGAGAGTATGGCTTAAAATAGTTCCTGATTATACAGTGGCATTTGTCAGATTGATGCTTGGAATCACTATTATAGATGCAATGGCAGGTTCACTTATGGTGGCTGCTCAAGCTACTGGACGTATTCGTTTTTATCAATCGATGGTAGGTGGTGTATTACTTTTCATTGTACCTATTTCATATATAGTATTAAGGTTAGGAGCGGCACCTTGGAGTGTATTTGTGGTCCATTTTTGTATTTGCATTTTTGCTTTTATAATACGTTTGCTTATAATTCGTTCTATGATACATTTATCGCTCTATCGCTATTTTCATCAAGTTGTGTTACGCTGTTTGTGGGTATTGCTATTAGCAACCCCTTTACCAATCGTATTGTTTTATGTATTACCTAATACTTTCGTAGTAAATATTTTCATTTGTGTTATTTGTGTTTTTATGATGCTGCTATTTTCATATTTTGTGGGTTTAACAGTTAATGAAAAAGTGTATTTTGAAAAAAAAGTAATTTTATGCTGCGGTTTTTATTCTACCGTAACCGATTTCGCCAAGTTTCTCGGTTTATCCACATCGAGGCCTCTGCCGATCGATACGTAGTAGCCAAAGAGCTGCAGCGGAATGATCGCCAGGGAGTTTGCAAAAATCGGATTTGTCTCCGGCAGGTAAACTACGTAGTCGGCTACTTTTTCCACTTCTGTATTGCCAACGGTCGTTACCGCCATGACAAACGCGCCTCGTGTCTTCACTTCCTGAATATTGCTGATCGTTTTCTTGTAGAACTCCGGCTGGGTCAGCACGGCTACGACAAGGCGTCCGTCCTCAATCAGGGAAATGGTTCCGTGTTTCAGCTCACCGGCTGCATACGCCTCGGAGTGGATGTAGGAAATCTCTTTCAGCTTCAGGGAGCCCTCCATCGAGATTGCATAGTCGATGCCGCGTCCGATGAAAAAGACGTGTTCTGCCGCAAGATAACGGTTGGCAAAACGCTGTACGTTCTCCTTATGGGACAGCAGCAGGGAAATCTGCTCCGGCAGGCGCTCAAGGCTCTGGATCATTGCATCGAAGTCATTCTGCGAAACGGTTCCGCGTACTTTGGCAAACTTCATCGCCAGAAGGTACTGCGCGATAAGCTGTGTGCTGTACGCTTTCGTTGTCGCAACAGCGATCTCCGGACCGGCCCAGGTGTACATGACATTGTCTGCCTCTCTTGCAATCGAACTTCCAACTACGTTTACGATGCCAAGGGTACGCACGCCCTTTTCTTTTGCAAGGCGGAGAGCCGCGAGGGTATCGGCCGTCTCACCCGACTGGCTGACGATGACCACGAGCGTATTTTCCGGCAGAATCGGATCACGGTAGCGGAATTCGCTTGCCAGATCTACCTCAACCGGGATTCTTGCCAGCTTTTCGAAGATGTATTTTGAGGTTACACCGGTGTGGTATGCGGAACCGCAGGCAACGATAAAGATTTTGCGGATCGCGCGGATCTCCTCATCAGTCATGCCGAGTTCTTCGATCACAACATCACCGTTCTTAATACGCGGCGTCAGGGTATCTTTTACGGCTTTTGGCTGCTCATGCATCTCTTTCAGCATGAAATGCTCATAGCCGCCTTTTTCTGCCGCATTCATATCCCAGTCGATGTGGGTTGCCTCTTTCTCCAGCTCCTCCTCGTCAATATTGTAGAAGTGAAGGCCATCGCGGGTCAGTTTCACGATCTCCTCATTTTCCAGAAAATAGACATCTCTTGTATATTTCAGGACAGCCGGAACGTCGGATGCAATCAGGTTTCCGCTCTTACTTGTACCAACGATCAGCGGACTGTCTTTACGGACCGCATACACCTCATCCGGATAGTCGCGGAACAGGATACCCAGTGCATACGATCCCTCCATGCGGGGCATAACCTTTGTGATCGTTGCAAGCGGATCGCCGTTATAATAGTAATCCAGCATATGGGCAATCACCTCGGTATCTGTCTCCGAAAGGAACTCATATCCTTTGGACATCAGTTTTTTCTTTAATTTCAGATAATTCTCAATAATTCCATTATGTACGCCAACAACATTATAATCATCTGATATATGAGGATGTGCATTATTCTCAGAAGGCTCACCATGTGTTGCCCATCTTGTATGTCCAATACCGCAAGTCCCTTTAATGGCAAGACCATTATTAGTCTTTTCCTCTAATGCCTTAAGCCTTCCCTTCGCCTTAACAACCTCAACGTGCTTATCGCCGTCACGAACTGCAATACCTGCCGAATCGTACCCTCTATATTCAAGCTTTGCAAGACCGTTAAGAAGTATTGGTGCTGCCTGTTCATTACCTACATATCCAACTATTCCACACATAGATATATTCCTCTCTTTTAAAAATTCATATCACTTTATAATATATTATTCCGTTCCTAATTACAAGAGTATAGAATATTTATTTTAAGTCCATATTTCAATTTCAGCTTAACTTCTCCTTTTCACGTCCACTGTGTGTTATGACTATATTTCACCCTGCATCAACTCTTATTATTAATCCCTATTATTAACTTTTATACTAATCCTTATTATTAACTCTTCCTATTAATTACTTTTCAAACGCCACAATAGCAGTTATATCATTATAACCAAGCTGCTGCATTTTCTTCTAAAGCTTATTGATTGCCTCATCAAATTGTGAAAAAGCATTATATGTATCATTAAAATACTGCATTGCCTTTTCTTTATCTCCATCTTCATTAGCATGCCATGAAAGCTCTGCATAATGATGCAAATCATTATGTGCCTTTACAAGCTGCTTGAATTCAGAACTATTTACAATCTTATCATCCTTTAACTGTGCAATCCATTTACCAAGTTTACAGCGTGATGGATCATCTACCTGCTTCTTTAAAAGATGTTCAAATCCTACGATATTGTTATATACTCTCCATGTAAGAATATAATGATCCACTTCAAACACTCTCATCCAATCCTGCTGTGTAATCTTAGAACAGCCTCTTACAAGGTCACTTCTTGTCTTATCAAGATATCTGCCCACCTTGAATACCCTCTGTCCTGACTTAAGGCAGTCATCAGACAGTATGCTGTAGCTCTGTGAAATATTCTCTATCTGCTTAGAAAATGACTTTGTAACACCTGTCTGTGTATCTATGTCATTAAAGACACTGTCAACCTTCTCACTTATGTCATCAATCTGGCTGTTCATCTGCTGCATAACTTCAAGTGACTTCTCTACCTTTTCATTACCTTCACCAAGGCTTATAGTAGTCTCATCCATTGCTTTTGCAAGCTCATCTATATTATCTCTTAATTCTTTAACATACTTGACTATACTTCCAGCAGACTCTGCTGTATTATTAGATAATAATCTTACCTGATCAGCAACAACGGCAAAGCCTCTTCCTGCTTCTCCGGCTCTTGCAGCTTCAACAGAAGCATTTAAAGCCAAAAGATTACTCTGGTTAGATACCTTCTTAACAAGGTCTACAATCGCTTCAATCTTACCAATCTTACCCTTAAAATCCTGAACTTTATTATTGATAGACTGAATCTTCTTAGATGACGCATTAACGGCTTTGATACTATCGTTCATATCTACCGTTACATTATGAGACACTGATATTATATCGTGGGCATTATCACGGATATGTCCCATAGCCATAGAAATGTTCTCTATATAACTCTCAAGATGCTGGCTGGCATTCTCCATATGCTGTATCGACTTAGTCTGTGTTTCTACCTGATTAAGTGTATCTTTAATCAAAGTATTATCGCCAAGAATCTCCATAGTTTCATTAAGTCGCATAACAACTGGATTATTAACCTGCTTAACCGCTTTAAGCATTGAATTAAGCTTATCTGCATACAACGGATTATTAAAATCCGTCGCATCTATCTCATTAAAATCACCTGAGGCTATATTGTCAATTGCCTCAATCATTCGCCTGACATCACCTTCTGGCAATAAGTTCTCTTCTGTCTTTTTTCTAAACATATACTTTCATTCTCCTATATACGCACAACAGCGGGTTATAAAATACAACTCCCATTTCCCAGCAACAGACATACTACTACAGTCCTGATTAACGCAGAACAAGCTATAAATATCTGTAAAACATCGTATCTTCGAACCATTTATTAAATTATTCAAGTCTATATAACACCGATATTGTAATAATATCATAATTCAAGTATATTTACTATACAAAAATAAAAATTTGTCTGATATTTTTGTATAATGTATGATTAACTAGGTACTTCACTTACTATCAGATTGTGTAAAATCCATAAATGGAATATTTAATACTGAATACTGAGAACTATTAGTCAAGTTAGCGACTATAGGTCTTATATACGATAACAATACAGAAGCACCATTAACTTTTAATAATTCCTTAACTTTAGCTATATCTATAGTATCTCTCCATCTGAATTTAGCACTCATTACTATATCAATATTGAATGGCTGATTATCTTCACTGCTTCCTACTATAACATTTAAAGACACTTTCGCTGTATTTTCTTCATGCATTTCAACACTTGTTTGAGATTCTATATCAATCCCTTCAAATTTATCGCTATCAAATTTATTATTAGTAATTCTTTCTAATCCACTCCAGACTTTCCCTATTACCTATATCATATCTCTTACCAGGCATTTCATACGCATAAACTTCACGTTTCTTGCAGAACCATTCAATAAATCCACCCGGTGCATCAAGATTAATCTCCTCGTCATTGACACAATCAACAATAACCGGTAAATCCTCTTTGCCATAAATATAAAATGGTGGCACAGCCCAGTTGCTCTTTGGTTCTTTAGGCTTTTCTTCCATTGAAATAACCTTATCAGAAGAATCAACTTCAACAACGCCTGTTCGCTGTAACTTTTCTAACGATGGCTCATAATGTCTCATTATGCAGGTTGCATTTTTCTCTTTGTAGAAATCAAGAAATCCTTTAATAGAAAAATCCAAAAGGTTGTCACCCGCAAGAACAAGGACTCCATCTTCGCATACATTTTTATCTGCACCTGCCAAATTACATTCATTTATTGCAAATGCTATATCTTTAACTGCACCTAACCTATTATCATTGTCTGTTGAGCCGTCATCTAAAATTGTAAGTTTCATTCCACTTAATCTATTCTTTGCCTTATCTGCCCATTCAGTAAATATATCATAGAACTTATGATTAGACACAACTATAACCTCATCGACCATATTGGTAGATTGAACATCTTCTAACAACCAGTCTAATATGCTTTTACCCTTAACCTCCAATAAAGGCTTTGGAAAATTCTCTGTTAATGGATATAATCTTGTTGCATAACCTGCTGCTAATACTATACATTTCATATATAATTCCTCTTCTATACTGTGTAATCTTTATAACTTAATTCCATCTGCTGTATTAACGAAATAAATAGCAAAATCCTTCTCTAAATTAGGATGCCTCTTTATATACTCTTTTCTTACCTTATCAGCAATCTCTTCTTTCTTATCTGGATTAATAAGAGCAATACTTGAACCATTAAAGCCTGCACCAGAAAATCTTCCGCCATATATTCCATCTGTATTTTCAAATATATCCTGTAAATCTCTCAGATTATCAGAGCCAGTTTCATAAAGCTCTATGGAACTTCTTCCAGACTGGAACATAAGCTGTCCGAATTCTTCAATATCACCTTTCTTCCAGGCCTTAATTCCATCTTTTACCCTCTGTCTTTCACCATAAAAATGTTCTGCCCTTTTCCTCCAGTTCTCTGGAAGCCTGTCCTTGTACTGCAAATAGACACCAATAGGTACATTTCTTAAATATGTATCTTTATAATTACCATAATCCATACCTGCATAAGCCTGTAACGCATACGCCGCTGCCTTGCACTCATCAACTCTGGTATTATACGCAGAACCAGCAAGCTGTCTTTCCTTTCCGCCAAATACAATCATAATCTCAAATGGTTTCATATTGGAACTTACCGGTATAATCTCATTGGAATCATCCAGTGTATCAAGAAATAGTAGGCCATTTTTCCTGCAATATACCTCACAGCTCTGGTCAAGCTTGCCGACATTAACTCCTATATAATTACGCTCCGCCCATATAGCATTGCTTATAATCTCCGGTCTTGTAATCTGAATATCATTAGCTATACATACCGCATTAAGATATGTAAGAATAACTGCCGCTGAAGATGATAATCCTCCAACTGGCAGTGTTCCCTCAATAACACCTTTGATGCCTCTCCTTAATTCATATTTTCTTGAAAGTGCAACAATCGCAGCTTTAAGGAAATCCCCCCAAAGCATCTCTCGTTCTAACTCATCTTCAAGCGTGAACATTATATGCCCTGGATAATTCTTGCTAATAAGGTCAAATGTTCCATCTTCTGTTATGTCAAATTCTAAATTAACCCCTCTGTCAATTGCAAAACCCGTAACCTGTCCAAGCTGGTGGTCTACGTGTGCACCTAAGGGGCATACTCTGTATGGGGTGAAAATTGTGTGTTTCATTATTATTTCCTCTTTTATTCTTTAGTTATTTATACATCTAACCTGCCTTATATTCATACTTTTTAACAGCATTAGATATTGTTTCCTTCAATAATTCAAAAATCATTTCTTTATCTTTACAATATGATATACTGTTATATATTTTAACAAATATTTATAATTTTTTTGAATTCATATCTCATATTTCCTTACCAT
>OGUM01000802.1_pt1 | contig 25717 bp, 20 predicted proteins | sample 1553631 | NCBI WGS metagenome assembly OGUM01 (sample SAMEA2580228, study PRJEB22360) | human gut metagenome | biome: human gut; feature: human-associated habitat; material: faeces | place: Denmark | collected 2008/2010 | reverse complement strand
AAGTAACTGCTTATGTCGACACATTTAACAACGATGTGAAGGCTGGAACTTATAACGATTATTCTCTCACTGATTACGAAACATTATTCTCGCAGGGCTTGATTGACATCCTGAATGCCGGTTGTGAAAATATGAGTTATGCCGACCCGCAAGTTATAACTGTTGAAATTATTGAAGATGGAAATAAATATTACATCAGCGACCGCGATTTCATGCAGATTGATGCTGCTATGATCAGTTCCGCAATCGTGACTGAGACTGCAACTTCAACAGATGCGAACTAAATAATGAAGCATGCAGGTAATATATGAAACAGCATATAAAAACGACCGATTGGTTTTAAACCAACCGGTCGTTTTTGATATATTATTTTATTATTCCTAGCTGATCATTGCTCCAGCCGGCATATCCTTCTCTGCGGTAAGCAGTGCCAGATTTCCATCGAAATCCTCTGCACAAAGAAGCATACCTTCGGATAACACACCTGCAAGCTTTGTCGGCTTCAGGTTCGTGATAACAACAACCTTCTTACCAACCATCTGCTCTGGTGTATAGTAATGCTTGATTCCTGATACGATCTGCAGGGTTCTGCCCTGTACCTTTACCTGTGAGCAAAGCAGCTTCTTGGACTTTGCAACTTCCTCACAGGAGATGATCTCACCCATCTGCAACTGCATACGGCTAAACTCATCAATTGTGATCTCTTCTTTCACTACAGCATCAAGTGTAGGAATCTCAACCTTTTCTTCCTTCTTTGCCTTCTTCTCCGGCTTTGGCTCTTCTTCAACCACTTTGGATGGGAAACGCTTCTCGATCTCCTCGAGCATCTTTGGTGCATCGATTCTTGCGAAGAGAATCTCCGGCTGATCCGTTACCTTATTCCCGGATGGATACAGGCCAAAGTTCGAAAGTTCTGTCACACGACGCTTTTCTGCATTGAGCTGCTTTAAGATCTTCTCAGACGTCTCCGGCATATATGGCTCCAGAAGGCTTGCGCCAACCACGATGCTCTCTACCAGATTGTAAAGAACGGTGTTCAGACGGTCTGCATTCTCCGGATCCTTGGCAAGTGCCCAAGGCATTGTCTCATCGATATACTTATTGCAACGCTTAAACAAAGCGAAGATCTCTGTGATCGCATCTGCCACGCGGAGCTTGTCCATGCATGCATTTACACGGAGTCTGGTGTCGGTTACAACAGCCTTCAAGTCATCATCGACCGGCTCATGTGCACCGGCATTTGTCACAACGCCATCAAAATATTTATTCGACATGGAAATCGTACGGTTCACGAGGTTTCCAAGTGTATTTGCAAGTTCTGAATTGATACGCTCAATCACAAGCTCCCATGAAATAACACCATCGTTCTCAAATGGCATCTCATGCAACAGGAAGTAGCGGACCGCATCCACGCCGAACAAATCTACCATATCATCTGCATAGATTACATTTCCACGGGACTTACTCATCTTTCCATCACTCTGGATGAGCCAAGGATGTCCGAACACCTGCTTCGGAAGCGGCTCGCCAAGCGCCATGAGGATACATGGCCAGTAAATGGTATGGAAACGGATGATATCCTTGCCGATCAGATGCAGATCTGCAGGCCAGTAACGATGGTACAATTCGTCCGAATTGCCATCCACATCATAGCCAAGACCTGTGATATAGTTGGTCAACGCGTCGATCCATACATATACGATATGTCCCGGATCAAAATCTACAGGAATACCCCATGTGAAAGAAGTACGGGATACACATAAGTCCTGAAGTCCCGGTAAAAGGAAATTGTTCATCATCTCATTCTTTCTTGAAACAGGCTGGATGAATTCCGGATGTGTATTGATATGCTCAATAAGCTTGTTGGCATATTTGCTCATCTTGAAGAAATAAGCTTCTTCCTTAGCCGGCTTAACTTCACGTCCACAATCAGGACACTTTCCATCAACAAGCTGGCTCTCTGTCCAGAAAGACTCACATGGAGTACAGTACATGCCTTCATATGAACCCTTATAAATGTCTCCCTGATCATAAAGTTTCTTAAAAATCTTCTGAACCTGCTTCTCATGGTAATCATCTGTTGTTCTGATGAACTTATCATATGAAGTATTCATAAGATCCCATATTCTCTTGATTTCTGTTGAAACATTATCAACAAATTCCTTAGGTGTAATTCCAGCTTCTTCAGCCTTAAGCTCAATCTTCTGACCATGCTCGTCAGTTCCTGTCTGGAAAAATACATCATAGCCTTCCTGTCTTCTGAATCTTGCAATACTGTCTGCAAGAACGACTTCATAAGTATTACCGATATGTGGCTTGCCTGATGTATAGGCAATAGCTGTTGTCATATAAAATGGACCTTTACTCTGTGGCATATCATTTCCTCCATAATCTATTATTCTAATTCATCGCTATAACGCAAATGTAGTGTGAATCATTTATCCGTAAACTTTATCATAGAAAAATTTACAATAAGTGTCAAGTCTGTATTAAGTATGATACAATATGTGAATAATAAATCAGTATTTCTTATAATATTAATTAAGACAGAAATGAGGATTAGTATGCATAATAAACAATTTTGCCTTTTACATCAATTTCTTAACAAGGCTGTGAGCCTGCTGATAGTTTTTATAATAGTAATTATCCTGTCTGGCTGCAGCCTGCCCTGGAATCAGAAGCAGATATCAGAAACTACTATATCTGCCACCGAGGATAATGCTGATTTCACGGAATATGTAAACAACCTGTTTGCTGACCTGTTAAGTGCCGACATGGTATCTTTGCATGCCTATGTCGAACACCCCAGGGATTTCGGAATTAACGATTATGAGATTACTCTTGGCCGCTACGACCTTGACAATCCCGATGACACCTCAGATTACACCGACATAATATCAACGCTTAAATCATTTGACAGAAGCACACTCTCCGCTAAACAGCAGATTACGCTTGATGAGCTTCTTATGTATATGGAAAATGAGCTGGAATACAGTGATTTGTACATGTTTAACACACAGCTTCAGACAACTACAGGTATTCATGTCCAGCTGCCACTTCTTTTTGCTGAATACACATTTGCAGAAAAGAAGGATATTGACGAATATATTGAGCTTCTATGTGATGTTGACGGATATTTTGAAAATATGGCTGCATTTGAGAAGCTTCGTGCTGACAACGGATATTTTATGGAAGATACCCTTGCCGATGAGGTAATTGAAAGCTGCAAATCATTCCTTGAAACTGCCGGTTTAGAAGATGGTGCAATGATATCAACCTTTAACGAAAAGCTTGCTTCTGTTGACGGACTTTCTTCACAGGATATTGCAGATTATAAAGCTAAAAATGTGTCCGCAGTCAATGAACATGTAATTCCAGGATATCAGTCCCTTGTAAATGCGCTTACTTCATTGAAAGGCTCTAACAGATATTCAGGCGGTTTATGCAATTATCCTGATGGTTCACGGTATTTTGAATATATACTCTCTTCAACACTTGGCTGGAGCAAATCTGTTGACGAATATGATAAGCTGGTTGATTCTTACCTCAAGAAATATATGCTTAAAATGCAGTCACTTGCGCTTAAAGACTCCTCTATTCTTGATAAATTTGACACATTTTCATTCAATATGACAGACCCGGTTGGTATTCTTACCGACCTTAAGAAAAGAATAACCGATGATTTTCCTGAGATTCCAGATGTGAATTATAATATCAAATATGTGTCAAAGGCGCTTGAGGACTACACCAGTCCGGCTATGTACTTTATTCCGCAGCTAGATAACCTTGATGTCAATTCAATATACATCAATTCTTCTGGCACTTCTGCGAGTGAATTATATCCTACACTTGCACATGAGGGTTATCCGGGACACATGTACCAGACACAGTATTTTGCCGCAACCAACCCTGACTGGATAAGATACATTCTTGCACCAGGCGGATATGTTGAAGGCTGGGCATCATATGTTGAAGTTCTTTCTTATAATTATGCACAGACCGGCAACGATGCACTTAACAAAATGTATGCTGCTAATTATGCCACTGTCCTGTGCCTTTATGCAAAAGGGGATATTGGCGTTAATTACTATGGATGGAGTGAAGATGATGTTTACCGATTCATCAGCCAGTATGGTTTTGATGATAAATCAGTCGCCCACGAAATGTATTACGCATTTGTCTCTGACCCAGGCAACTATTGCAAATACGTTCTTGGAATGTTAGGATTTGAGCAGTTAAAGACTAAGGCTCAAAGCGAGCTTTCTGACAAATTCAATCTTAAAAATTTTCATCAATATATACTCGACATGGGTCCTGTGCAGTTTGATATATTATTTAACAACCTTGATGCATGGATTAAAAAAGAAAAATAACATTAAAAATGGGATGTTACCTTAACACAATAGTCTGGTAACATCCCTTATTTATTTATATACTTCCACCCGGATAATAGCCGCCTGAACCATAGCCACAGCACATAGGCATACATATATTTGAACACAGGCAGAGTGCAACCCACGGAGCACAGCCTGTACAATATGTTGTAGATGACGGCCCCTGATACTGCGTCCTTCTTCCTGCATACCAGCTTCCGCCGCTTGCAATACGCTGATACAGCAACTGATACTGCATATTGTCAGGATCAGAATCCAACGCACGCTTGGCATCTTCCAATGCCGTTGCTTCTTCTCCTTTTCCAAGATGTGCCAACGCACTGTAATAGTACCATCTTCCATCACGGTCAGTTATGTTGTTAAGCACATTAATAGCTTCATCATAACTAGAGTTATTAATATAATTAGCTGCTGCCCTCAGATGCACTGTTGTAGGATCATTGCCATTGAGACTATCACTGCCATATCCATTGCCACCATAGCTTCCTGTATATCCACCAAATCCAAATGGACCAAATCCCCAGAAGCTTCCGAAATCTCCATATCCGCCCTGTGACTGGTTCTGATAATCACCATCATAGCCATAATGATCTGAACGGCCTGTACCATAACGCGTCTGGCTGTATGACTGACTACTGTATCCGCCCTCACGCTCACGCATTATCTGGTTATAAGCCTGCTGTACAAGCTTAAACATCTCTTCTGCCTGATCCTTATTAGGATTATTGATGTTAGCATCTGGATGATACTTTCGGCTCAGTGTTCTGTATGCTTTTTTCACTTCATCATCGGAAGCATCCCTTGATACTCCCAACACTTTATATGGATCTGTCATTATGTTCCTCCAACTGCTTACCGGCAGTGTCAATTCTTTTTCTTCTGGCGGCGTAGAACTTTGTCCATACACCTGAATATATGATATTTCTTAACAGTTCTGCATTAGCAAGAATCGGCAGTCTCTCAAAAGCTCTTGCACATCCTGCCATATATGCTTTAAGTATGTTTTCTGCAAATGTATCAAAATCCTCTACATCCTTATGATACTTAAATACGTTATAATTGTTCTTTTTCTCATCTTTTTCCAAATCATCATATGCATCCAGCAGATATATGAATCTGCCAAGATTATTGCCAAGCACCCTTAACTCATCACTCCACTCATCATCTTTCATGGCAGCAACTTCACCTAACAGTATGCCAAACTGCTCTGCCGGCTTGTCAATGTTAGTTTCCTGTGCTTTTTCATATTCTGACAACTTAGAAAGGCTTTTCCTTATAATCTCTGCCTTATGCGGATATTTCTTCTCAAGCTTTTTAATATCTTTTTTCAATACTCCGGCATAAGTTCTTTTCAAGACCTTTTTCTCATCGTACCAGTCGTCCATGCATTTGTAATATGTCAGAAGGACATTCATATCCGCAACATAATCTGAAACAACGTTACGCCTCACAGGATGCTTTCTTAATGGATGTGTGACGCAACGTTCCTCAGAGTATATAGTTTCCGGTTCATACAACCCTGTAAGAAGTATAACCAGAAATGTCATATCATAACTTAAGGAAATCTGCCCCTTCAATCCATGCGCTTCTGCCAGCGAATCGCACAGACCACAATAGTATGAGCGGTATTTATCAAATTCTCTGAATTTAAGTTCTGGCTGATCAACAACTATATACCCATACATACTAAACTCATACCTCCATTTTCGCTTATCATATAACATTGAAAATATTCAGTCAATCAGCCTTTCAAAGATTAATAAATTATTAATACTATTTTTAGATATTATTCTTGTCATCAAAATCAGTTCCCCACAAAAGGAAACTTGTATAATCATCTAGCGAATTGACTGGACGCATTACATCACTCTCGTCAAGATTGCTGGCAAATTCATTCTCACCGTCATCATAACCTTTATCGCCCTGCCCATTATCGTATCCGTTTCTGTACTCATCTTTTTCATGATTATAGTCAAATGCTGGAAACATTATGCCACCTCCTTTCGAATGTAGTATGTTAAGTTTCACATGGTTTTATCCGATATAATATTCAGCTGATAAATGTGTATTCAATCACACTTGATATATAAGGAGGAAACTTATGCGGATTACATCACAGATGCTGGCAGCTAACCAGCTTAAAGCAGGCATTGAGCCTTCATCAAAGACTTTGCTTGATTACATTCAGAATGATGACAATGACAGCCTTACAAGTCTGCTTTCCAAAAAAATTGATACTTCAACATCTTCACTTACTAAGAAATTACAGAAAGACGCTTACAAGAATATTAAAGATGATGCTGATTCTGTTACAGAGAATGCAGCTAAATTCACAGATGAGAAATCTACTCTTTTTGCTGATGCAGAAAGGACCGGTGATTATTCTGCAATATATGCGGATATCAAATCTGTAGTTGATTCTTATAATAAGCTCTACAACACCCTTGGTAAAACATCAAGTTCTATCAACACTATGTGTTCTGACCTTTTAAAGGAAGCAGTTAAAGAGAACTCTGAAACATTATCTGCAGTAGGAATTGCGCTTAAAGACGATGGTTCTCTTTCAATTGATGAAAATAAACTTAAAGCAGCTGATACAGATACTTTAAAGAAAGCATTTGGAACATCATCAGAATTTGCAAAGAGGCTTGGAATTATTGGCTCTAATGTATCATCACTTGCAAAGGCTAACATTAATTATGTTACCAACTCATATACATCATCAGGTGTCGCCTCTAACTCATCAGATGATTTATATTCACTTATGACAAGTAAGTTTAATTCTCGCGGTTAGAATTTCTGATAACGGATATGCATATATGATGACCGATTTATTCAATATTGTATATTTTAAAAACCTCTCCATACCAGCATTTATAATGTCGGTATGGGGAGGTTTTAATATATAATAGTTATATATTTATTTTTTTAATTCTACCTGATATCTAACTCTGGTGGAACATCCAGCTCGTGCGGAACTGGCGCACCGTTCTTCTTTCTCTGTCGTACACACTCGGTCAGCAGGTACTCTATCTGTCCATTAACAGACCTGAAATCGTCCTCTGCCCACGCTGCAATGGCATCATAGAGTTTAGCTGATAACCGGAGAGGAACCTGTTTCTTACCTGAATCTGCCATTAGTAAAGACTTCCTGAATTAACTACTGGCTGGGCATCTTTGTTTCCACAAAGGACGACTAAAAGGTTGGATACCATAGCTGCTTTTCTCTCTTCATCAAGCTCTATAACCTGTTTTTCTGATAATCTCTCAAGTGCCATCTCTACCATTCCTACAGCACCATCAACTATCATCTTTCTTGCATCTACTATTGCTGATGCCTGCTGTCTCTGAAGCATTACTGCTGCTATCTCAGGTGCATACGCAAGATATGTAATTCGTGCTTCTATTATCTCAAGTCCGGCATCTGCTACTTTGCCCTGGATTTCTTTTCTTATTCTTTCTGCTACAACTTCACTTGAACCACGAAGGCTTCCCTCATCTGCAATTCCATCTCCCGTTGTATCTACATTTTCTGCAACATCATATGGATACATGCGGACAATATTACGGAGTGCGCTGTCACACTGTAATGAAAGATATTCCTTATAATTATCTACATTAAACACTGCCTTAGCTGTATCTGTCACTTTCCACATAACCGCAATACCAATCTCAACAGGATTACCAAGGCAGTCATTAATCTTCTGTCTACTGTTGCTCAGTGTCATTATCTTAAGTGAAATCTTCTTATTAGCTGACTGTGAATTATTTCCTGCTGCAATTGCCATTCCTGCAACACCTGCCATGCTAGCCAGATCAAGCTTTTTTCCATCTCCTGTCACATCACCGCTCTGGTTAAGCTTAGTTGACGCTGCCGGATTAACAGCAACACAAAACGGATTCACAAAGTAAAATCCCGCTTCTTTAATAGTTCCAACATACTTGCCAAAAAGTGTAAGTACAAGTGCTTCCTGTGGCTTTAATACCTTAAGACCAATAAAGAATATCCAGCCTATTGCTGCGTATACACCGCCTGCAACGATAAGTACTATCCATCCTGCTTTAGTCTCTGCCTGTTCAACCATAATCGAACCAACAATAATTGCTGCTATGGCTGCTGCGTAAAGTAATATAAACAGTGTAACCATTGCAAGACCATTCTTGCTTTTCTTCAAAACCTTTTCTTCCATATAAAAATACCTCCTGAACACCCTGATTATTAATCTTGTTATCGATTATTCTTTTAATAGTGTCTCTATTGATATTTGTATGATATCATTTTGATATCATCTCGTCAAGATATTAACATCTTCAATTCTCAATTGGTGCATTGCGTTGTTTTTTGTTGTATTTAAATTCCGGCTATGCTATTATTTCTTTGGGACTTATCATTCACGGTAGGCGGTTAGCCTTTAGCCTCTTTTGAAAGGAGGTGATAGGCGTGCTAACTTTTTCAGATCTTCTTACATACACACTTGTATTAATTGAAGTTATAACACTTGTTGTTATTCTTTCTGATAAAAAGACAAAAAAATAACCGCCCCAGCCTGGACAGTTTGGGCAGTTATTTTTTAACTCTCTAATCTACAAAGGCTAGCCGTCTATCGGTAAGTTCCTTTGTATTATCATAATACTCTATTCATATATTTATGTCAAACATTTGTCTTAACATAAAAATAAAAGCCTTACAACCTAGGATTCCCTAAATCATAAGACCTTCCAGTGCACCGCCAGGGGTTCGAACCCTGGACACCCTGATTAAGAGTCAGGTGCTCTACCAACTGAGCTAGCGGTGCGTAACTTATTTTGTTCTGTGCTTTTGTGTTGTCTCAAGCACAAGTGATATTCTATAGCAAGATTTAATAAAATGCAAGCACTTTTTTGTATTTATTTAAGAACAATTTAACTTTTTTTATAATTTTCTTGTTTTTTCATCATTTTGCCATGTTTTTTATATTGATATGTGCCTTTGTACCCCTTATAATTCTATTATATTTCCAAATATAAGAGAAAATATTTATATTTAATATACATTTATTAAGAAAAGAGAGTTGATATGAAGTTAAAAAAATTCGAACAACAGCCAAAACACGTTGAGAATATCCCAATAGAAGCTATTAATCTTGATTCTGAACAGGAACAGCCGCCAAAACCTGACAAAGCTGTTGGCAAGAATGTATTCCAGCCTAACAGCAAATACTTTACAATTGTTATATATGGTCTGCTTTTTGTGCTAGGTGCAATTCTTATATATAAGTTCATTGGTAACTGGCCTGCAACCGTCAAGTCATTGGGCAATATATTCCATATACTGTCACCATTTCTTATTGGTGCCATGATTGCGCTTGTTCTTTATCCGTTTATCAAGATCCTTTATAACAGGTTCTTCATGGGGGTATGCCATATCAAGTCCAAGAAAGCCGCCAAAATGCTTTCAATTCTTGTTGCTTACCTGATAGCAGTTGGCGCATTTGCAGTATTAATAGGCTTTGTTGTGCCTCAGATATACAAAAGTATTACAGAGATTGCCAATCAGGCTCCTGTATGGTACGAGAATATCCGCAACTGGTTCACTGAGTTTGAAGATAAGCACGCCAATTCTTCTATTGATTACAATTTCATTAATCAGAAGATTGAAGATGCTCTTCCTAAACTTGTTGACTACATGACTGGTGCACTTACCAATATGGTCCCTTACATTCTTAATACATCCATGGCCATTCTTTCGGGTGTGTTAAACCTTGTTATTGCAATTATCGTGTCCATCTACATGATTTCTGATAATAAGAATATCTTTTATCATTTTAAGAGATTTTTATATGCTGTGCTTCCTAAGAAAACAGCAGACAATACACGCATCATCTGTAAGAATTGTGGAAGCATTTTTATTAATTATATTATCGGCAAATCATTTGACTCAATTATTGTCATGATTATCTGCTTTATTATCATGCTGATTCTCAAACTGCCATATGCTGTTCTTATAAGCGTGATTGTCGGCATAACGAACATGATTCCGTATTTCGGACCATACATCGGTGGCGTGATTGGCGGTGTGATTATTGTTATCGCAAGCCCTATCAAACTTATCATATTTGTAATCATGATTGTCTGCATCCAGCAGGTTGACGGTCTGCTTATCGGACCTCGTATAATCGGCAGTACTACAGGTCTTAAGCCTGTATGGGTTGTGTTCTCAATAACCGTAGGTGGGGCGCTGTTTGGCGTAATTGGAATGTTCCTTGGAGTTCCCGTATTTGCCGTATTAAGCTACCTGTTAAACATTACAGTGCAGCATTTTCTGGACAAAAGAAAAGTCACCGTGCAGCCTTATGACTCGCCCGATGACCTCTAGATTATTTTTTGGTATTAAGAATTCTCACGACATCGTCGAGGGAATTCTTAAATCTTACCACTCTGTAATTCGCACCTTTATGCACATACATCACTTCTGATACTTTCCTTGCAAATGCTTTATTCTTCACAATGTTTCTCCCAAAGCCTTTATATAGTATATGCATTTATTATTAATGATTTCTTACTGCGATAAGTTTACAGATAGGATTGCCCATCTGTGAAAATCTTGTCTCATACTCTGTCATTACATTACCCTCGTTAAGTACAGAGTCATTATGTAAGTCAAATGTGACAACAGGAAGCTCCCAGCCGGCCTCTTTAATCTCTTCTAACGAAAAATCGAATAAATCTTTATTATCTGTTTTAAATTCCACCTGTCCGTCCGGCTTTAATATCACATCATATCTTGCCATGAACTGTCTTGAGGTAAGTCTTCTCTTCGCATGTCTGTCTTTTGGCCATGGATCTGAAAAATTAAGGTATATTCTGTCTACCTCTCCCTCTCCAAACACCTCACATATTGCCTCTGCATCCATTCTGATGAATCTTAAATTAGGAAGCTGAAGCTCATCCTGTTTCTCTACAGCTCTTAAAAGTACGCTTGAATACTTCTCTATACCCACATAATTAATATCAGGATTATTTGCTGCCAATGTTGTTATAAATGTGCCTTTACCCATACCAATCTCAATACGGATTGGATTATCGTTACCGAAAACCTGTGACCATGTGCCTTTCATCCCTTCTGGCTCTGTAAACACATATTCATTCTCTATCATTACTTCCCTTGCTCCGGGTACATTTCTAAGTCTCATACATTACTCCTATCTTATATATTAGCTCAGATTTCGGCTATGTCCGTGTGCGGTATACGCTTGAATATGACAAGCTGTGCAGGAGTTAATGCCACCATCTGCATAAGTTCAGTGCGTGAAAGCACGTCCAAACGAAGTGCGTTTGATTTCACGCACTGTAATAGACTTTGCAGATGGCGGCATTTACTCATGCTAAGCGAAGTCATCCTGAAAGCACATGCCGCACACAGACATAGCCGAAATCTGAGTTTCCTATATATTATTTACCATAAATATCACTTTTTGCCAAGCGGGGTTTACTTATGTACAATCCTGGGCTACAATGTATTTGTATATTTTATTAATCGGAGGAATTATCTCTATAATGAAAAAGCAATTTTTAAAAGGATTACTTATAAAGATAACCAGCGCTGTATCTGCCACTGTTTTGGTATTCTCAGCTTTTGCAGCGGATACCCAGGCTGCAGCATACAACAAAGTCTACAGCGAGACAGACACAACCAGCACAGAGGCTGTATGGCCGGATGCACCTGATGTTAACTCAAGCAGCTGCATTCTTATTGATGCTGATACAGGTTCCATTCTTTTCGAGAGGAACTCTCATGAAAAATGTTATCCAGCCAGCACAACCAAGATTTTAACAGGGCTCCTTACTATTGAGAACTGTAATATGGACGATGTTGTAACATTTTCACAGTCAGCTGCTAACTCAATTAATGTATATGAGGATGCCAACTTAAGTTCAAAAGCAGGCGAGCAATTTACTGTCAACCAGCTTCTTCACGGACTTCTGCTGTATTCTGCCAACGAGATGGCTTATGCCCTCGGTGAACATGTGGCTGGCTCAATAGATGCATTTGTCGATATGATGAATGCCAAGGCAAAAGAACTTGGTGCTTTGAATACACATTTTGCCAATGCAAGCGGATTATATAATACCAACCACTACACAACGGCATATGATATGGCAATGATTGCAAGAGGTTGCTATAACAATGCTTCTTTTGTCAGCATTGATTCAACTGCCGATGCATATGTAATTCCTGCAACTAACATGTCTGCACAGCGTACAATAAGACACCGACACAAGATGTTAAAGGGCCGTGCCTACTATTATGAATACTGCAAGGGTGGCAAAACAGGATATACTGATGAATCACAGAATACACTTGTTACATTTGCAGAAAAAGACGGTATGCGTCTTATATGCGTTGTATTTAAGGAAGCCACAGATGAGATAAGATATGTTGATACAAGAACCCTTTTTGACTGGGGATTTGCCAATTTCCAGAAATCAACAACAACCGGAAGCCAGCTCGGAGCAATGTTCTCTAATGACAACTATTACAACTCGGCTGTTTTCTCAACTCTTTCACTAAACTTTGGACTAAATGCTTCATTTATCACAATACCTAATAAAAGTTCATTGTCAAATGTATCAATGACGGTTGATGATAATTATGACATGACCAATGAGAATGGTGTTATGACAACACATCTTAAGTTCTTATACAATGATAATACTGTCGGCACAACTACACTTAATATATCTGCTGCCGGAACAGATACCGGAAGCCTGCTGCCATACATTAATAATGATGTTTCATCATCTTATAAACCAAAAACATGTATCAGAATTAATATATGGATACTTGTTGGAATTGGTGCCGTTATTCTTTTTATCATCTACATTATTGAAGAACGGACAAGAAGAAAAAGACAGAGAAGACACTATAACAGAAGAAGACGCAGATTATAATAAACAGAGGATTCGGAGCTAAACCCTGAATCCTCTGTTTTCTATATTATCAGTCTGTGTTTCATTACTAATTCCACCTTTTGAATATGTAAGGCCTGAATATACAGCCTGTGTATTCTTCATAAGCGGCTCAGAATCATCCTGTTTACTAACCTCATAAAAGGATGCCCTGAGTTTCTTTAAAAGCCCTGTAATTCTGTTAATCTCATTATTATCAAGACTTACAGATGCTGAAATAAGTGACCTCTTCATATGATTATATATTACGAAAAGATTAGCTGATATCTCATACTGCATATCAAGTCCGCATATAAGCTGGTCTATAACCTTCTGTGCCATATATATATTATTATGCGCATGCTCTGTACTATCACTCTCACATGCATCATTAAGATATTCTATAGCCATATCATACAGAATCACAACAAGCTGTGATGCTGTTGCCTGTGTAATTCTATACTGAAATGTCTTAATTGTTTCTTTAGTCATAGCATCCCTTTCCTATATAACCATTGAATCTTAAACTACTGTAATAACTGTAATACCTGTGAAGGTCTTTCATTAGCCTGTGCAAGTATTGACGTAGCTGCCTGTGTAAGAACTGTTTCTGAAGTATAAGTAGTCATCTCTTCTGACATATCAGTATCTATCATTGTTGATAATGACTTGGTAAGGTTCTCACTTGAAACCTCAAGGTTATTAGTTGTATGATCAAATCTGTTCTCGTATGCACCGATTCTTGAACGTATTTTATTAGTCTTATTAATAGCTTCATCTACAGTAGATATCGCCCTTGATGCTGTATACTGAGTCATGACATTCATATGCTCCGTGCCAAGTGAATACGTTGTTATTGCCGGAATATCAATAACAATAACCTGATCCTGATTAGCACCTACATGTATGCTCATAGTTCCAACGTCTGTGACTTCCTGACTTATAGTTCTCGCTGTACCTGCACCTGCAGCTGACTGTCCATCATTGTTACTATCGTCAAATACAGTACCTGCCGCATTACCTGGAACATCCATTGAAAACTCTTTGTTATTAACATCTGTTACTGTAATTACAGTTCCCTTTGTTGAAAGAATTGCCGAATCAGCAAAACCAATTCGCTTTCCATCATCTCCTGTAGCAATCTCTGCCTTAACATCGCTTCCTTCTACATATATACCATCTTGTGTTGCTGCCTGTGGTATTCCCAAAATATCTGCAAGCTCTGCATTATCACATGTTATATTCATCTTCTGGTCGCTTCCATACTGGTTAGTCATAATAACAAGTGTTGAACCAGCATAATCTGCTGTTGGTACATAACCTGCATAATCAGTACCATTAGCTGCTGTATCATTATTAAGGTCTTTAACTGTAAATGCAGAACCCCCTGTGATGTTAACTCCATCAATAATCTTTCCCATCACCTTATCAAGTGTATCACCTTCGGAAATGCTTATCTTGTAGCCATTAATGTTTATTGCTCCAGCCTGTTCTTCTGTTATAGAAGCTGTTGATGACATAGTAATACTTCCTGCTCCTACCGCTATAGCCTGTCTTGCATCCTCAGTAACAGTTATTCCATATACACCTGCTGTATAGCTGTCAGATACAGAAAGCTGATTAACTCCCTGAAGATCTGAATATACTCTTCTTGAAAGATTACCGTTAATAAGAGACTGTGTATTGAATTCTGTCTGATCAGATATTCTGTCAATCTCGTTATTAATCTGTTCTATCTCCTTCTGTATAGCTTCTCTTTCATCATCTGAATTAACATCATTAGCAGCCTGAACGCTAAGTTCCTTTAATCTTGTGAGCATACTCTGGATTTCTGTAATTGCACCTTCTGCTGTATTCAAAACAGAAACTCCATCAGCTGTATTATTCTGGGCCTGACTAAGACCTCTTATCTGTGCTCTCATCTTTTCAGAAATAGCACATCCTGCAGCATCGTCCTTAGAGCCATTTATCTTGTATCCTGATGATAATCTTTCAATTGATGTTGACAGATTATTCTGTGATTTCTGTAATGCATTGTTGGCAACAATCGCTGCCACATTAGTTCCTATTCTCATATCTTAACCTTTCTGTCTGTCCAATTTACCTGTTCATGCTCTATATATCGGACTTTCTGTGCAAATCTTTAGCCTGCAAGCAGTTTTACAATCTGTGCTGCAATTTCATACAGCTTATCTGTTGCCACACTGTCAGCCGCTGCTTCATAAGTCACATATGGCACGTCTGACGATTTTGTAATGTTGACGGTCACATTTGTAAATCCAAATCCTTCTTTTAAATTTTCTTCCATATCCTCAAGAAGCTGGCTTCCTTCATCTGAAACTGCTGTGTCACTGACAATGTACATACCAAGACTTTCTCTGTCAGCCTTAGCCTCAACAGAAACTTTTCCTAATACGCTGCTTAGCATGTTTACAGATATACGACCTTTATTGTCGTCATCCTGAACCAATGTAAGTTTCAGCATACCTGTACTTCCTGAGTCTGTTATATACGGTATTCTGTAATCATGCCTTAATGCCAGATTCTTAATATATCCGATTGTTCTGTCCTTAAGTCTTAAATCCAGAAATCCCTCGTAATTGACATCTATCTGTGTATCAAGGTCTCCTGCTTTGGAAAGAACCTCCTGAAGTTCTTCCTCTGTCTCATCTTTCATTTCTTCATACATAAGTGACAGTTTTTCTTTATGTCCGATTTTTTCAATCGAATCCCTTGCATAATCACGTGTTGTCTTAACACCTCTGATATCCGGGAACTGTCCGGATTCTAAAAATGCTTTAACAGCCTTTATGTTACCACTGTTTATTTCTGTATCTGCATTTCTTATCTGCCTCAATATATCAGCTCCTGCCTGCACTGCTGCCTGCTGTTCCTTAAGATATTCCTCATAATATTGTTCCTCGGCTGCCGCATCATAGTTATCCTCTAACTGTTCAATAAACATTTCAACGGACTGTTCTCCGATTCCGGATGAGTTATCCACATTCTTTAATGTATTCGGGGTAACTAATCCACCATTTGCCATAAATAATGCACTGTAATAGTTAGCAATTCCGCTTACCTCTGCCATTCCTGTATTCTCATCAATAACAGCGTCCATGTCATAATGCTTTCTTGAATTATATGCAGTCATAAGATTATTCATAGTGACCTCAGCTCCCTGCTTAATCAGCGCACCTGCTGCCACTCCGGCATCTCTGGTGAATATATTCATCATCTGGTATATTCCTATAAACTGCTTTCTCTGCTCTTTAGTAATACCATTGGTACGGTCAAGCTTATAAAGAAACTTTGAAAACTTCTCCTCATTATCCTTAGATGCTTTATCATTAGCCTCTGTAAGATATTCGTTGACTTCCTCAATTGAAGCATTCATTGGATTTACTCCGTCTTTTATCATATTAAGAACTGTCTCTGGTTTCATATTCTTAATAAGATTATTAATCATTGCATTAACAGATTTGACTATCTCTACATTTTCCTTTGTCATATCCATGTTATTAGCAGCCAGTACCTTTATTGCTTCCTTGTCCTCATCAGTTCCCTCAAGTCCAAGCTCCCTAATAATATCATCAGCACTTCCCTGTACTGCCTTCTTTAATGAATCACCCAAATCGCCTCTTATCTGAGTTCCAACCGCCTCATAAGTTTCATTCATCTTGTCAAACATACTGGCAAATACACGCGCAGGATTTCTTACAATCTCATTCAATGTCTTTCTTGCTTCAAGAACATCTGTATATGCAATCTGCGCTTCTTCATACATTTCATCCGCCTGTTCATATTCCATAAGCATTGAATTAAGCTCATCTATCGGAGTTGTAAGAATAGAAATGTTATTCTTAACGAGATATATAGACGCATTTGCACTCATAAGAACCCTTGCTGTTACAAGCGTGTCATACGCCTTATCTGCTGCCTGCTGTACATCAGATGCCTGATTCCTAACTTCACTATTTCCTGTGCTTACTGATGCTGCACTGTATTCAATTCTGAAGCTTCTTGCATCCATCTCCAGCTTAAGGCTTGCTATTGTAAATGTTTCCCCTTTTGATACCACATTTGCAACATCTGAATACTCTGCCCTGTTAATAGTATCAAGAGCTGTCCTTATATCATCAATTGGCAAACCTGTAACGAGCGTATTCTCTGCCTTGCCTCCAAGCTTCATGTTATCAAGTATCTTATTAAGCATTTCATCAGGGTCAGCCTGAATCTTTTCAATATCTATTGCATCAAGCTGTGCCTTATATTCAAGATTTTCTTTAGTAACAGGAATCTGTGCATCAATAAATGCTCTTGCATCCGCAAGTATATTATCATTAACCTCAAGTCCTGACGAAGCAATTATCTTCTCAATTCCCGGCCTTAAAGCTTCAAAATCAGCGTCAGATATTGCATTTACACATCTTCCTATTGTAACGCCATCTGCACTGATACTTGATGAGGTTGCCGCCTGTGCCTGATATATTCCAGCAATTGAAGGCTCAATGCCATTAGCAACCATGTAATTCTTTGTGTTCTCTGATAATGGCTTTAACTCTTTACTCTTTTCAAGTGTGCCTTTAACCTCAGCAACACTTTCATCATTGACAGCTATATCTGCTCCCTGCATACGGCTCTCGACACTTGCCGCTGTTGCTGCACTTCCAGTCACACTCTCAATCTTATCCTTGGAAACTGCTGTGCCATAATTAACATAATCATCAGAGTGCATCGCAAGTTCTATCTTAATTTTCTCAATAATATTAACCATATCATCTGGTGTGGCATCTGTAAGATTAAAGCCATCCTCATCTAACTTTACCGCATCAGCACCAGATAACTTCATCATCAATGCCTTAAGGCTTAACTTTGCACCAGAAGCACTCGCCATAATCTGGCTCTTTACATCATCTGCCTCCTTAAGAAGTCCCTCATATGTATTGTCAGTTGCAGCTGTCACACCGCCAGAGATTACCACTCCTGCAAATGAGCCTGCCACACCTTCACTTTTAACCGCCTTATTTTCTTTATAATTAATAGATGTTCCCTGTGCCGCAACATCTTTATTAAAATTCGCGCCTGAAACTGTATATGTCATATTCTGCTGCCTTTCTTATTTACTGTCTGAAACAATCACTCATTGTCATATAATAAATATTTCGGCAGATATAGCGGGATAATTGAGAGATTAGTGGCAACAAATAAAAAGGAAGCTGATTCAGAATTAATGAAAATCCAAACCAGCTCCCTTTCTCTATATTATTCTCCTATATCTTCGTAGCCTGAACCTTAGAAACATCACCATTAAACTCATACACAGCTATTCCATACTTATGTAAGTCAATAAGCAATGACTGCGGATATCCATCACAATCTCCCTTAACGGCTGTAAGAGTCTTCTTCTGGTCAGCTTCATTATCTCCAAGAACCAGCTTATACTTAGTCTTGAACGGAACTCCTATTCTGAAGCTGTCTCTTTCAACTGGTGTAAAATTAAGTACAAAGAGAAGATTCTTCTTTCCATCCGGACTGATTCTCATAAACGATAAAACGCTATTATCTTTATCATTGGCATTAATCCATCTGAATCCTTCACTGCTGTAATCAGTAGCATACAGACATGGATAATTCTTATTAAGCTTCAGACACTTCTTCGTAAAATCCTTAAGTTCTGTATGACTTTCATCCTCTAACAGATACCAGTCAAGAGCACGCTTCTCACTCCACTCATTCCACTGACCAAATTCCTGTCCCATGAATAAAAGCTTCTTGCCAGGATGTCCGCACATATATGCATATGCCAGCTTAAGATTCTTGAACTTGTCCTCCCTGTCACCAGGCATTTTCCCAAGCATAGAACACTTAAGATGTACAACCTCATCATGTGAAAGCACAAGAATGAAATTCTCGCTGTAAGCATACATCAATGAAAATGTCATCTTGCTATGATTAAACTTTCTGAAATATGGATCAAGCTTCATATATTCAAGGAAATCATGCATCCAGCCCATATTCCACTTAAATGTAAAGCCAAGACATTCCCCATTGTCAGGATCACCACTTACCATAGGCCATGCTGTTGACTCCTCAGCTATAGTTATTGCCTGTGGGAATCTCTTCTTTAACATGCTGTTAAAATGCTTTAAAAAGCTGATTGCTTCGAGATTACCGTTGTCACCATATTTGTTAGGAACCCAGTTTCCTTCTGTCCTTCCGTAATCCAGATACAGCATTGAAGCAACAGCATCCACTCTTAAACCATCAATATGGAACTTGTCCACCCAGAACATTCCATTAGCAATAAGGAAGTTAGCCACTTCATTCTTGGAATAATCAAATACCTTAGTTCCCCAGTCAGGATGCTCTCCCTTTCTAGGGTCTGCATACTCATATACACAGCTTCCATCGAAATTAGCAAGTCCATGTGCATCCTTTGGAAAATGTGCCGGTACCCAGTCAAGAATTACACCAATTCCTTTTTCATGCATATAATCTACAAAATACATAAAATCCTTAGGTGTTCCGTATCTTGCTGTAGGTGCATAATAACCAGTCACCTGATATCCCCATGATCCATCATATGGATACTCTGCAATTCCCATAAGTTCAATATGTGTATATCCCATATCTGAAACATATTTTGCAAGCTCAGGTGCCAATTCTCTATATGTATAGAATCCGTCCTCTGTTCCATCATCTTTCTTCTTCCATGAGCCAAGATGACATTCATATATAGAAAGAGGAGCTTTAAGATGATTCTCCGTCTTCTTCTTCTCAACCCATTCAGAATCTTTCCATTCATAACCTGAAAGATCGGCAACTATTGATGCTGTCTCTGGTCTTAACTGTGCCTGATTAGCATATGGATCTGCCTTGTAAAGAGCCTCTCCACTCTGGGAAATAATAAGGAACTTATACATATCCCCTGCTTTAGCTCCCGGTATGAACAAATCATATATTCCACCATCTGAAATCTTCTTCATATCATAACCATATGCATTCCAGTTATTAAACTCACCTATAACATAGACTTCTCTTGCAGCAGGTGCCCACACAGCAAAATACACACCTTCTTTTCCGTCTTTTACTCCAACATGCGCACCCATTTTGTTATATATCTCATAATGAGTTCCCTGTCCAAAAAGATATGCATCCAGTTCTGTGATTGCCAGCTGCTCGTATTTTTGCATATTCTTCATAAAATCCTCCATTATATTATTATTATCCTACACGACACTTATGGGTCCCCTCAGATATCCCACTAATTAATAGTATATTACCACATTAGCAAATTAATTACTACATTTCATTAGCAAAAAAAATGTTCATTTCACATATATTATGTTATACTGTAAATCGCATTGAAATACATGCATTATATGAGTTAGAAAGATGAAAAGGAGTATTAAATTCTTATGATATACTATATTGTTAACGAAAGTTTTACTAACATAATAGCATTTGTCAGCATCCTGTTTGCCTTTGCATTTACAATAGCTGCAATTGCTCTTGGCAAGAATCTTCTTCCAAGAGATGCCGGAAGAGCTTATGCTATCAACGGAAGTAAATCAGTTGGAAAACCAAGAGGCGCCGGCATGATTTTCATTCTTACATTCACAGTCACATGTGCATTATTCGTAAACTTAAGTGCCGAACTTATCATTTATCTTATACTTGTGCTTGCCGCAATGCTCAGCGGATACCTTGATGACAGTGCTTCATCACCATGGGGTAATTTAAAGAAAGGTCTTATTGACCTTGCAATATCAGTTATGGCGGCAGTTACTTACCTGCATTACAACCCTAACACATTTGACCTTGCATTCTTTGGAAAGACAGTAACTCTTAATCCAATTATATATGCAATACTTATTATTATACTTATATGGGTAAGTATCAATGTTACTAACTGTTCAGATGGTGTTGACGGCTTATGCGGTACACTCTCTGTTGTAACACTTGCCTCAGTGTATGTTCTTTTTAAGTCATTTAATATTGAATCAGCTTACAGACACACCGTTCTTATTATGATTGTGTGTATCCTCGGCTACCTATGGTTCAATGCATCACCAAGCAAGCTTCTTATGGGTGACGCAGGTTCTAGAGCAATAGGAATATTTATAGCATTTACATTCCTCAAGCTCCATGCACCGCTGCTTTATATTCCAATGGCACTTGTAATTATTCTTGATGGCGGACTTGGTCTTATCAAGGTTTCATTCATGAGATTTCTTCACATCAACCTAATGAAGAACCTTCGTACACCAATCCACGACCATATGAGAAAAAATAAAGACTGGTCAGATACACAGGTTGTTTTCAGATTCACAATTATCCAGGTAATTCTTGGTCTTGCAGTAATATATGGATTAATGTTCTGATATTAAAATGTTAAAATGGCATGTCAGTTGGATTTCTGACATGCCATTATTTCTGTTCTGAGAGTTTCTCAGCCTGACGCCGCCTGCGTCTGTGCTCTCTCTCTTTTATCTGCTTTTCATATATCTTAAGTGCACCCTTTTCATCAGTGTGCTTCATAATTCTGACTGCATAATATCTGCCTTCTTCGGTCTGTTTAACTCTGAAACGCCCCTTTATAAGTCCGTGTTCATCACATGTAAACAAGCCGTAATAGCATTTCGAATTAGTGGCAAACCACTTGACTGTTCTTGTCATAGTCCTGCCACATAAAAAGCATTTGCAGGAACGTACAGTTCTGTCGCTTGCAGCCTTGTCCCTTGTAGCAAATCCCTTTGAAATATACTTCTCATAAGTTCCAAAGTTAAGATATACCTCGTCCTTTCTTGACTCTGGAATTGTAAATGTGTCTATACTGCAGAACTTCTTAACTCTGTCGAAATCCAGCTTCTTCATTATCTTAGCTGTGTACCTTGCATCACTCATTGCTGAATGATAATGCTCATCTCCCTTGATTCCCTGCTCATCAATTGCAGATTTAAGATTCATGCGTGTCTTGCCATCTGAAAAATTAATACTGTAAAGTTTCTGAAGATCAAGATACAGAAGCGGCTTTGGGAAATTCTCCGGCACATCATAGAACTTCATATTACGTCTTAATTCAGTAATATCCATGCTTCCCCATGTAACAAATGTATAATCTTCCCCGCACCATTCAAGAAATTCAGTAACACCCGATACGAAATCAGTTCCGTTAGCAAGGTCATTTTCTGTTATCCCTAATATCTTCCTGACTGTGTTCTGCAGCTTTGTATACACCTGTGGCTTAATGGTACACTGCCACTCATCTACAATATCAAGCTTCTCATTAACCTTCGCCGCACCTATCTGTATAATCTCAAAAGGAAAATGATCCTCAGAAAATTGTTTTCCCTTGGCACTCTGATTCCACTCAAGATCCATAACAATATAATTCATAAACATTTTCCTCTGTTACTTATTCTAATCTCGTGATATCTACATATTAAAGCAAACATATTATAGCGTGTATATGGGCGTATGTCGATAATATTTTATGAAGATATTGCAATAAGCTACGCTCTTGCATCAAATGTATTATCTGCTCCTGCTGCTATATTATCACTTTCTTTGCTCTTTAATGCCTTTCTTTCTGCCGAATAAGCTTCATAATATGTTGTTTTTAAAGCAGAATTAACCTTTGTCTCCGCCTTTGTTTCTTTTGCCTGCCAGCCAACACCGCCTGTATATGTAAGTATCTCTTCTCCGTCTTCATTATATACATGAACTGCTGAACCAAAGCCTTTTCCCTGACACTTTGCCTCATACGGCTCTCCAAATAACATGCACAGCCATCTTTTATCCGCTTCCTGCACTTCTTTCATGACAGATGCATTGCCAGAACCTGTCAGATAGCTGAATTTTCCAATCAAAGCAGCCCTGTCTGGCGCAACCTTGCTTATTTCTGACTTTCTTAAACTCTTAAATTCATTTCCCATATATTCATTGTTCTGTGCATCTTTTTTCGCCATTTCAGCAATTTTATCTTTTAAAGAGTCTGTCAGTTTCCATTTATTCTTTTTAGAAGCCGCAACAACACTGGTATCTGCGCTTCCCATTACATTAGATATATTCATGCCTGCCCCCTGAAACCACATTTTTACAAATACTTCTTATTATCTGATATCGGCATAATTGTGTATATATTCCATAAGGTCGTTGTAAAATACCCATTTTCTTTTAATAACTATTGTTTTCTTCTTCGCCTCGTCTAATGCAGCATCATAGCTTGCATGGGTTCTTGTGCAACGCTCAACTATATTGTCCTCTCCATCTATGATAACCCCTCTGTAATACTCACACTGGTAATCTTTGTTCCAGACTTTTTCGACTTCTGGTGTGAATGTTCTTTCTTTTCCCTGCATACTTTCCCCTCCTGAAAGCTGGTCTTTATAGTTGGAGCAGATTTATCTTGTCTGTATTCCTTACAAAGATTAAGGTATACTGACCACTGATTATCAGTATATGCCACTTCGCTTGTCTCATTATCCACACCATATTTTCTCTTTGAAAGTGATATAATTTCTTCCGGTGTTGCAGGAGTCGCATTTCCATCTCCCTTTATAAAAACTGTTTCATTGTAATCTCCTCCATTAACAATGTTCTTGACATAACTATATCAAACATTACAACCGTCTATGTGACGTACAACAGTTCCTAACCTTTAGGCTAAAGTGCTTTGTAAAATAAATATTAAATTGTTTGTGAGTCCGGCAAATTGAAAGTTGCCGTAGCTATTGGTATGACTAATCATGCCACAATTTTAAATTTTTTCTTAATTTGTGGCGTTATGATAAATTAATATCCTTCTTACCCAAAAGAAAATCAACAATATTGATATGTGCAATTCCATCTCTTGAATAATCAAATCGATCTAATGAAAATACATATTTCGGTGATGCATCACTAATTGGCTTAAAAGCACCAAACTCTCTTTCAATCGTTGCCTTGCCAGCCAAATAATATGCCACCTGAATAAAACATTTCTTTCTTCCATTTATTGCAACAAAATCAATTTCACCCTTATATGTTTTTCCTGTAAATACTTCATAATCTCTTGCTTTTAGCTCGTTATAAATTATATTTTCAAGAAAAAAGGTATCCTCAAAATTTACTAAGTTTGTATTTATCATGCAAAAACCAGTATCTACCGCATACTGCTTTTCTATATACGACATTGCCTGTTTTCCTACAATATTAAATCTTTTTACACGATCAATTAGACAAGCCTTTTCCATTTTATCAAGATATCTGTATATCGTCTTTTTATCCAAAGTATCTGCATTTTGATGTATAAAATAGTTCTCTATGTTTTTACTGGAAAATTCCTTTCCTGCATTCGCCATAATATATGTTGCTACTCTTTCAAAGTTTTGTCTATTAACCTTTGATCTGTCAGTAATAATATCCTTATCTAAGATACCTTCATATGTCTGTTCCAAATATCTCTTAATATCACTTTCTTTTGTAAACGAAAAACGCAAAGGGAAGCCACCCCAATTGATATAATCAATCATAAACTCATCCGGAGACATATTTCTTCCTATAGCTATAGCATATTCGTAGCTTTCGGCAAAGGAAAATGGCATTATTCTAAATTCAACACATCTTCCAACCAACAATGTTGCCATCTTGCCGGATAGCAATTTCGAATTACTTCCAGTAATAAAAATTGAGCAATTTAATGTTGCCCGAAAGGAAGCTAAAACCTTTTCAAAGCTCCTGACATGCTGAATCTCATCTAAAAAAATCAAGTATTTGTCATGATCCTTGATTTGCTCATTCACATAGGAATTAAGTTTTTCTGCAGTTCTTATTTTTTCAAATTGCAAATCTTCAAAATTAATGGTAATAATATGCGCTCTATCAAACCCATTTTCAATAAATTCTTCTTTAATCTGCTCTAACAATATAGATTTTCCACATCTTCTAACACCTGTCAGAACCTTAATTAAATCCACATCATAAAATGGTCTTATTTTGCTTAGATATCTTTCACGCTTTATATACATAACATCATCTCCAAATCAAAATATATATTTATTATGCCACAAATCAAGATTTTTTCAAGATTTGTGGCACATATTTAGAAAATTTCCATTTCAATTTCTACCACTTTTTCATCCGTAACTCGTTCGTCTGTTTTTTTCTGCCATAGGCATTCTCTCCTTTTCCCTGAACTCACTCGCGTTACACGCTCGTTGTCGCGGCATTCGGTGCTCGTAAGCACCTATAAATAAAAAAAAGCAACAATGAATTGTGGTCATCATTGTTGCAAAATTTGACTGTTCCCAGGGGGAATCGAACCCTCAACTAGTGCTTAGGAGCTCGAGTCCACACTGGGAACAACGATTATTTTAAGTAAATATGAGTCAAGGAAAGCCTTGATTTTC